>Ga0209426_1000186_pt1 | contig 91374 bp, 62 predicted proteins | sample Deesub1362B_J571_FD_187697 | JGI IMG/M metagenome (GOLD analysis project Ga0209426, IMG submission 187697) | Deep oceanic, basalt-hosted subsurface ecosystem from Juan de Fuca Ridge flank, Pacific Ocean, CORK Borehole 1362B_J2.571 (SPAdes)... ... | reverse complement strand
TCTTACCCGCCGCACGCCGGTAAAACCCGCCCCCTCTATGATGCGGGAGATTTCGGGCAGGCTGAAGGCCCCAACCATCAGATTAAACAGTGCTGGGATTTCCGGTCCGGTTTTATCCGCATTCAGCAGGAAATCCTGAACGATCAGCATTCCACCTGGAATTAGTGCGCGGAAAACCCGCTTCAGCTTCATGGGAGCCCGGCTGGAAGGTCCGTGCAGCACATTGGAAAGCAGGGCCACATCGTACCCGGAACCGTAATCGCGGTCGTACCAGCTCCCTTCCCGGAAAAGAATTCGGTTCTCCACCCCGCTACCGCGGACCATTTCCCGGGCAATCCTTAGTGTTTGCGGAAGATCAAACAGCACCGCCTTCAGCTCCGGATAGGCCCGGCAGAGGGCGATGGAATAGCTTCCGGGACCGGCTCCCAAATCCAGCAAAAGGCGGCAGCGGCTCAGATCCACACTTTCTACCAGCCGCTGGGCCTGCCCGGCACGGGCAATATCATCCATGGCCAGAATCCAGCAGCGGTGTTCTTCCTCACTCCGGGCCGGCCGTTCCCAGCTCCCCGTACGGAGAATCCGTGGCAGATTCCGCCAAAACTCGGCCACCGCTCCACTATGCAAAATCAGGTATTTCAGGCTGGTGGAACTTTCCTCCACAAAATACCGGCGGGCCAGCTCACTGAGTGCAAACTTCTTTCCCCGTTTTTCCAGCCAGCCCATGGCGGCTGCAGCCGCAAGCACCTTCTCAAGATACAGCCGGTCCACCCTCAGCAGGTGTGCCAGCTCAGCCGGAGAACGCGGACGGTCGTTCAGGGCATCGAACAGCCCAATTTCAACGCACGCTTGCAGAAGGTAGGCGGGCCGGAATCCCCAGATGGAGCGGAGAATATCTCCCGCGGAGAAAGAATCCATTTAGCATTCCCCCGGTCGGATACCGGTCACGTCTGCGCCATTTTGGAAGTGCGTTCATCGGGTTCTACCAGGATGCGCCCCAGGCCGAAGCTGGTATTCTTGCCAATGTGCAGAAGCTCTCCCAGGCGCAGGATTCCCCAAAATTCCGTAATATCGCCGTGGTAGTGAATATCCCCGATAAAGCCGCCCAGCCGGATGCTATCATCCTGACGTTTCGCCGGATGCCGCCAATCTTCCCAGATATAGTTTTCTTTAACGGTGCGGACCCGGCCAGCTTTGTAGATGATCTCCGGGAAATCCAGAAATTCATCATAGCCACAGTACGTGTAGGCCAGATTCGCCAGGCGCGTCAGAATGTTGCGGATCAGATTGCGGAAATGAAGATGCCAGTTTTCGGATCCGATCCGCTTCATGCGCAGCGGCGTGATCAGCGAAACTACAATATCACGGATTTCTTCGTACTCATTCAAGTACTTCTGGTACAGATCCTTCAGCGAAACTGAAACTTCGTTATCAAACGACTGAGTTTCAGAATTAAAGGCATACTCCGCCGCAATGGAATTCTTCATCAGGTCGAAAGCGATGATCTTTTCCACCTCAAATTTGCCGTGGTTGCGGCCCATTCCCACTTCCCCCAGCTGGCGAATGGTAGCCAGGAAATAAGGGAAATATTCAATGGCCCGCCCAATCAGCAGCAAATCGTAGGTCAGTTTTTCTGTGGGATGGTAGGAAGTTTTCCGCTTCAGCGGCGGTTCGAAAATAAATGGCTTCGGAGGTGTCTGAAAACGGTGGTAAATGGGATCTTCATACCCTTTTTGATCCTCAATGAGATCAAAATAGACACATTCGTCCTTTCGCTCGCAAGTAGAACACGTTTCATCCGGTTTCAAACAGGTAATCTGTTTAAAAATGGGAAGAAAATCCCGCCGAAGGGAACTTCCGGCGAAAGTGGCGAGCTTGATAAATTCTAACGGTTTTAAAACGAAACGGTACTTTGCAACGCGAAAATCTTCCAGTTTCTCCATTAATTTTTCCATAGGCCCCCGCTGTTTGCCTGCCCCTACCACGAATTTTTATTAAATCAACAAAAAGCCATAAAGAAAATCAAGCTTTTTTTTCAAATCTTTGAAACCCCGGTCTCTCCGCTATCAAACCAGTATTGCCGCTTTCGCTTTCCCCTTTCCCACCTCGGTATAAAGCTGTCCGCAAGCCGCAGAAATATCCTGGCCTTTGCTGCGGCGGATGGTAATGGCCGCCGGCATGGAAAGGAGCGGCCGGATAAACCGCTGAAGGTCCTCCTCGTCCGGTGCATGGTATCTCCCGTCAATGGGATTGTACGGGATGAGGTTGATCTTACACGGGATGCCGCGGAGGAGTTTTTTCAGCCGCCGGGCATCTTCCGGAGTATCGTTTACGCCGCGGATGAGGATGTATTCAAACGTTATCCGGTTGTGATTATGCGCGGCGTAATACCGGACTGCCTCCAGCAGTTTTTCCAGCGGGTATTTTCTGTTGATTGGCATCAACTGCGAACGCACCTCATCGGTGGTGGCGTTCAGCGAAACGGCCAGCTTGAACCGGCGTTTTTCGTTCACAAACCGGTAGATGGCGGGAACAATCCCGCTGGTGGAAATGGTGATACGTCGCTTGCCAATGGCTATGCCCTCCGGGTCGGCGATAATCTCCGCCGCTTTCAGCACCTCGTCGTAGTTCAGAAAAGGCTCCCCCATACCCATGACAACCACGTTGGTGATCTCGGTAGCAAGAAAGCGTTCCACCCAGAGGATCTGGTCCACCATTTCTCCGGCCGTCAGGTTACGTACGAATCCCATCCGGCCGGTGGCACAAAAATCACATCCCAGGGCACATCCCACCTGGGAAGAAATGCAGATCGTGCGGCGGTCCGCGTCCTCCATGTAAACCGTCTCCACCGCCAGCCCATCAGGAAGGCGGAAGAGGAATTTGCGCGTGGGTTCCGCCCGCGATTCCTGAACCTGATCCAGCCGCAAAAGATGGAGCTCCGCCTTCTCTGCCAGCTGCTCGCGCAGGGACTTTTTGAGGTTGGTCATCTCCTCAAAGGAGGTGGCCCGCTTGCGGTAGATCCAGTGGAAAAGCTGGCGGCCCCGGTATGCCTCCAGTCCCAGAGAAAGGGCAAACGCCTCCAGTTCGGCACGGTCTTTTCCGATCAAACAGGTCCGTTCCATTGCACCCGTGTGCATTTCTCCTGTTTATCCATTCATTGAAAGTATGACAAAGGCCCTGATTGCGCAAACAAAAAAAATTGATAAAGAAAAGGGAAAATTGTAATTTAGAAGGAACTTTCTGAAAATCTTGCAGTTGCCAGGATAAACGAACATGACTGGAGGATGGATGGCCTCTCCCGCAAAAACTTCAGATGACATTGAACTGGTTGAAGAACTGAAGTCCAAATACGACCGACTGCTGGAAGAGATCGGCAAAGTTATCATCGGGCAGAAGAAAATCATCAACGAACTGCTGGTTGCGCTGCTCTCCCGCGGCCACTGCCTGATCATCGGTGTGCCTGGCCTGGCCAAAACGCTGCTTATCAGCACGCTGGCCCAGGCACTGGATCTGAAATTCAGCCGTATCCAGTTCACCCCGGACCTGATGCCGGCGGACATCACCGGCACCGAGGTTCTCGAAGACGATCTTTCCACCGGCAAGAAAATCCCCCGTTTCGTGAAGGGACCGGTGTTCGCCAATATCGTTCTGGCGGACGAAATCAACCGCACCCCGCCCAAAACCCAGGCAGCCCTGCTGCAGGCCATGCAGGAACACGAGGTAACGGTGGGCGGTATCACCTACAAACTAGACGAACCGTTCTTCGTGCTGGCCACACAGAACCCCATCGAACAGGAAGGTACTTATCCCCTTCCGGAGGCCCAGCTGGACCGGTTCATGTTCAGCCTGTGGATTGATTATCCATCCGAAGATGAAGAGATTGAAATTGTTAAGCATACCACATCTGTTTACCAGTCTCTTCCCGAACCGGTGATGGGAGCCGAAGAAATCCTTCAATTTCAGGAATTGGTTCGCCGGGTGCCGGTGGCCAGCAATGTCGTAAACTTCGCTGTCAAGCTCGTTCGCATGACACGCCCCAATTTTAACCACGCTCCCAAATTCATCCGTGACTACATCAGCTGGGGCGCGGGACCACGGGCTTCCCAGTTTCTGATCCTGGCGGCCAAAACACGCTGCCTGCTGGACGGCCGTCCCACTCCCGAAATTGAGGACGTCAAACAGGTCGCCATCCCCGTACTCCGCCACCGGCTGGTCACCAACTTTCACGCGGAGGCGGAAGGCGTGGATTCCGTCTCCATTGTCAAAATGCTGCTGGAGAAATTCTAATGCACCACGCTTCCGTGAGCCACAACCCGTGAGGCCCCCATGCTGACCCGCCAGCGTTCTATCTACGCCAAATACCTGAATCCGGAAGTTGTTTCCCGCCTCGGCAAGCTTGATCTTATCGCCCGCCTCGTGGTGGAAGGGTTTATCATTGGCCTGCACAAAAGCCCGTACCACGGATTCAGCGTGGAATTTGCCGAACACCGCCAATACATGCCCGGAGACGAGCTGAAGTACATCGACTGGAAAGCCTATGGTCGGAGCGAACGGTATTACGTCAAGGAGTTCGAGGAGGAAACGAATCTCAAGTGTTACATCTTGCTGGACATCTCGGCTTCGATGGGTTACACCTCCCGAAAACTCACCAAACTTCAGTACGGCGTGTACCTGGCGGCGGCTCTGGCCTACCTGATGATCCACCAGCAGGATGCAGTCGGGCTGGTAACGTTCGACCAGAAAATCCGCTCTTACCTCCCTCCACGGGCGGTCCGGTCCTACCTGAAGCAGATTCTTCTGGTTCTCCACCGGGCCCGTGCTTCCCGGAAAACAAAAATCGGCGATACATTCCATGAAATGGCCGAACGGATCAAACGGCGCGGCCTGGTCATCGTCATCTCGGATCTGTTCGACGATCCGGAGGCCATTCTCTCCGGACTGAAGCATTTTCGTCACAATAAGCACGAGGTAATCGTTTTTCACGTGCTGGACCCCCAGGAACGCCGCTTCCGTTTTGGCGGCGAGGTAATTTTTGAGGATCTGGAAACTCGCCAACAGATCAGTACCCAGCCCGAACACATTGCCCGGGAATACCGGCAGGAAATGGAGCAATTTTTACAGACGATTCGCCACGGCTGTCTCGACCAGCAAACGGACTACGTTTTGCTGGAAACATCCACTCCTTACGACAAGGCCCTATTCGAATATCTGGTCAAGCGCAAAAAACTGGGCTAACTGGCAGCGTCCGGGAAGCCGGCGCCCGGCGGGAAAGAAGGTTTCGCTTTCCCTATCAACGGGCGCCCGCTGGTGCAAACCAGACCTTTCGCCCTCAGCACCTGGCCCTGCGAATTTCCTTGAATTTCAGCTGGCGGTTTGCAATATTGAACAGACGGAAAACAACCAGCCGGGACGTGCAAATGAATAAGACACGTGAAGAAATTCGCCGGTTAACGGAAACGGTCCGCTGCGCCGGTTGAGCATCCAAGATGAGCCTGACGGAGTTAGGCTCCATCCTGGAATCGCTCCCCAAACCGGATCATCCGGATCTGATCGTCGGTCTAAACCCGGCCGATGATGCGGGTGTTTTCCGCCTCGGCCCCGATACGGCGCTGATCCAGACGGTGGATTTCTTCACCCCCATCGTGGATGATCCGTATGCCTTCGGGCAGATCAGCGCAGCCAACGCCCTCAGCGACGTGTACGCCATGGGAGGCCGGCCGCTCACCTGCTTGAACGTGGTTGGATTCCCCACCCGACATTTTGGACTGGATGTGCTGGAAAAAATCCTTCTGGGCGGCCACAAGAAGGTGGAAGAGGCCGGAGCGGTAATTGTGGGTGGCCACACCATCATGGACGATGAAATGAAATACGGCCTGGCCGTCACCGGTATTGCGCACCCCGACCGCATCCTGACCAAAGCCGGTGCACGCCCCGGAGATGTGCTGGTTCTCACCAAACCCATCGGGACCGGCATTGTGTCCACAGCCATCAAACGAGGCATTGCCCGGGCCGAGGACGTGGAGGAGGTCATCCGCATTATGGCCCACCTGAACCGTGGTGCATCGGAAGCGATGCTGGAATCCGGAGCGCACGCTTCCACCGATATCACCGGTTTCGGCCTGCTGGGTCATGCCTACGAAATGGCAGCTGCCAGCGGTGTCACTTTCGAAATCTGGGCGGACCGGGTCCCGGTCATACCGGCGGCGTACCGCTACTATGAGAAAGGCTGCATCCCAGGCGGCACACAGAACAACCGCCTTTACCTGCAAAAGCGCATCCAGATTGATCCAGATGTGGGAGAAGACCTGGAGATCCTGCTGAACGATGCGCAGACATCCGGTGGGCTGCTGATTTCCATTCCCCGGGAAAAATCGGAGCTTTTGATCCGGAAGCTGGAAGGAAAAAAATGCGAATCTGCCGCCGTCATCGGACGTGTTTTGTCTTTCCACAAAGTAAACCTCAGGGTAAAAAAGCAGGGTTCATAGCCTCTCGTTCCCCCTCCAGAAAGCAAAAAAGACATCTTCCAGCCACCTTTCTGGAATAACCTGGCAGCAGGAGTGGTTATGAAAGGCAAAACAGAGAGGGTTCACTAAACACAGGGAGGCCTACCATGAAACGCATCCATTTTGCGCTGATAAACCTGCTGCTCATCGGCCTGCTGGCGCTGCCGGCCGTTGCCGGAGACAAAGAGAAAAAGGAGAAGGGTGAATACACCATCCTCATTAAAGGAATGATGTGCTCGGATTGCGTCAGCCGGGTACAGAAAGCCTTGCTGGAGGTGGACGGCGTGCAATCGGCCGAGGTATCGCTGGAGAAAAGCGAAGCCCGCGTGGTGGTGAAGGGCAAAAACGTAACAGCCAAAACGCTGCGGAAGGCGGTCCGCTCTGCCGGTTTTGAACCGATCCGCATCGAAAAAGAGGAGGCGGCAACCGCCCTGGTGAAAATCAAAGGGATGATGTGCGCGGACTGCGAGGCGAAAGTAAAAAAAGCCCTGCTTCAGCTGGAAGGCGTGGAAGAAGCAGAGGTTTCTGCTAAAACGGGAGAAGCCCGCATTTTACTGAATCCAGAGAAAGTAAACGAAAAGGGCCTGCGCAATGCGGTAAAGGCAGCCGGATTTGAGCCGGTAGCCATCCGTTTTCCGGAAAAAGAGAAAAAATGATCGCCCGTTAAGCTGTTTTATCAGTCAAAGAACCCGCCCCCTTCCTAGGAGCGGGTTCTTTGTATATGAACGGGTAAAAACCCTGTTATGATCCTGCCCCGGCCAGCCGGTACAAATTTAGGGCGGGGTGCGGTCTTTATTTTGCCCAGGTCGGCAGAAACCGGACGGCACACCCTCCGCCAGACGCAAGACGGACACGAAGCGTATCGTCCGGAATCACTTCCTCCCTCAAGACGGCCACCTGGGTAGGTTTTCGGTCCGCTTCCGGACCATCGGCGTAGATCTCTGCGATGAAATGGCCTTTCCCTAGAAAGGACAGAGGAATCCGCAGATCTCTGGGCGTCCAATCCGTCATTGCCCCCAGGTACCATTCCTCTCCGGACCGCCGGGCCAGAACGATGTAATTGCCCACGTCCCCCTCGACGAACCGCGTTTCATCCCAGACCGTAGGAACCGCTTTCAAAAATTCGAATCCGGGTTGCCCCCAGTACGATTCCGGATGATCCACCAGCATCTGCAGCGGGCTGTAGTACACCACGTACATGGCCAGCTGATGGGCCCGGGTCCCCAGTGCCATCGGTGGGACAGCCCGTCCGCGGAACGTTTCACGGGTTCCCACATTAAAAGCGCCCGGGGTAAAATCCATAGGCCCTACGAGCATTCGGATGAACGGAATGTGGAGCTCATGTTCTGGCGAACAGTAGGTGCTCCACTTGCTGTACTCCAGTCCGAGAACGCCTTCCCGGGTGAGTAAATTGGGAAAGGTGCGGCGCAACCCCGTGGGCTTGTAAGCCCCGTGGAAATCCACCACCAGATGATGTTCAGCAGCCTTTTGCACAACCCGCCGGTAGAACCGAACCATTTCCTGATCGTCGCGGTTCATGTAATCTACTTTTATGCCTTTGACGCCCCATTTTTCGTAGAGGGCAAACGCTTCGTTCATCTGGCGTTCCACACAGCGCCAGTTGACCCAGAGGAGCACTCCAACGTTCTTGGCTTGCGCATAGCGCAGAATTCCCGGCAGGTCAATCTCCGGAATGGGGCGGGTAATATCCGCATTCACATCATCATGACGGCCATACCATCCTGCGTCGATCAGGAGGTACTGTAATCCCGCATCGGCGGCAAAGTCGATGTAGTATTTCATGGTAGCCGTGTTCATGCCGCCTTTGAAATCCCTTCCGACAACGGTTCGCCCGGACCACCAGGGCCAGGCCACCTTGCCGGGCTGGATCCAGCAGGGCCGTTCAATCTGGCTGGGTTCATTGAGCGCCAGAATTACGTCGGAGCCGATAAGCTGCCCGGGATGATCCGCCACCATAAACAGCCTCCAGGGCATAGAAAACGGCGTTTCCAGCCGGGCACACACGTCCGGCGAATCCGGAAGCGGTGAAAGGCGGCTCACAAATGTTCCCCTTTCCCCTGCAAATGCAGACAGGTACATCCCGGCGTAGTCTTCCAGATCGGCCTCGGAGATGGCAACCCATGGTCCCCCCGAAACACCGACCAGAAGCGGCAACCCGATGAGAGCATCCGTTTCAAATTCGGACGTTTGCTTTACCTGATAGTTGGTCTCGTAAGGAGTGTGGAATCCCTTGAGGATTAATGCGTAAGCCGTTCCGGCCGCCAGGCGCACAAAAGTCCGTTCTTTCGTAACAACGAAGGACGTAAGGGAAGGCTGCCTCGGCAACCGCAGGCGGAATGCAACGGCCCTGTTGTAAGCGCGGACATCCAGGTAGTACAACCGATGCCCTCCAGTCTGTTCCCGCAGAGTAAGCGTGGCGCCGTTGCAGAAATCGCGCAGGTAGCGGTTTTCACCGTACAGCAGTTCTGTCACCGCCCTCCGCTGCCAGCGCTGGATGTCCACAATTTCCACGCCGCGGCCAATGGGAGCGCCCCGATCCAGATCCAGCCGGACAGGTGAAAATGCCACTATCTCCCTCCCCCTGTACCGGATGGAATAGGCCAGGTGTTTTCCCTGCGGAAACGGTCTCCGGAAATCGCGCACATCCACCGAAATTTGCAGGGAACCGTCCGGAGAGGTCACCACTACTTCTGCGGTTGCCCGATGAAGCCCGATCAGCACGCAAATGGCCATCCACATAAGTCTTTTCATGGCACGGTCTCCCCAGCTTTTTATCCTTCTTTCTCCCGTATTACAGCGAAACACGGCGGGGGCAACTGTCCCGCCTGCTTCCCATCTTCTGAACACACTTGGCTCTCCTGTGGCCGGGCGGACCAGTCATTCGGGTCCGCAGCTGCCTGGTGCCGGAGAAGGCCCGGCTGGAATTATCTCCTTCTGGCGAATTCCGGATAACAGGGTGAATACAGCACGGATTTTTTCCGTATCAGCAATTTTCCGCCGGCCACAAAGGGTTCTCCTCTTTCGCTGAGATGCTGAATGAGCCGGTCCCGCCATTTCCGGAGGACCCGCCGGTAGCCGGCATCCTTTGCCAGGTCGTGCAGCTCACCCGGGTCTTCGTGCACATTGAAAAGCTGTTCCTCTCCCGTGTAAGCATGGTAGATGTACTTCCAGCGACCATCGGCTAGGGCGCTCCAGTAGTTCTGTGGGCTATAGGTGGCCGCATGCTCCAGGTCAATCCATTCGCGCCAGGGAGCAGCAGGATTGCGAACCAGTTCCAGAAGGCTTCTCCCATCCAGATGGTCAGGGATCAGCGCCCCGGCCGCGTCAAGCAGAGTGGGCAGTACATCCCGCACTTCCACCGGAACCGCAATCTGGCTTCCCCTGCGGTGCTCCAGGCCAAACGTCCGCGGCCAGCGGAGGATCATGGGAATGTGCGATGATCCTTCATAGGCATACGTTTTGCGCCACAGATGGTGGTCGCCCAGCATATCCCCGTGATCCGCCAGAAAAAGGATCAGCGTGTTTTCATAAAGCCCGCGATCCTTAAGGGCTTTCAGTATCCGGCCGATCTGTTCATCCACAAAACTCACGCTGCCATAATAGCCCCGCCGTGACCGGCGAACCTGGGCCAATCCCAGATTTCCGTGCCACAAACCGGGGGGTGGTGGTTCCGGGTGGGCGGCAAAACGTTCTGCCCAAGGGCTGATCCAGGGACCGGGCATATCCTCGTCCCGGTAGGCGTCAAAAAAGCGCTGCGGCGGATCGTACGGGCTGTGCGGCCGCTCGAAACTCACCTTCAGAAAGAATGGTTGAGGCCGACTGTATTCCTGGATAAATTCCACGGCCCGGTCGGCAATCCAGCGGGTGGGATGCAATTCCTCCGGCAGGGCATAGGGACGGGAGCGGTAATCGTTCCAGCCAAGCCCCGTCGCATCGGGATCCAGTTCTGGTGCCACTTTTTTGAACCACCGGCGGTAATCACTGACAAACCCTGGCGTTTCCACGCGGCCGGATTCGTCCAGCAGCATCCGGTGAAAGCCATGAAAGTTCCGCTGCGGATACCAGTGCATTTTGCCGATCCCAACGGTAAAGTAGCCGGCTTTCCGCAAAGTTCTGGGCAGTTCCGTCCGATAGCGGCGCGCCACCCGGCCGTAGCCCAGCATGCCGTGGTGCCATGGAGAGAGCCCGGTCAAAAGGGCCGCCCGTGCCGGCGTACAGGACGGAGTGGATGTGTATGCAGCGGTAAAAAGAACCCCCTCTTTGGCGATGGCATCCAGGTGAGGTGTGTGGATGGCAGGATTGCCGTAGGACCCCAGCGCGTCGAAGCGGTGCTGGTCGGTCATCAGCAGCAGGATGTGCGGGCGGCCCTTCCCCGACAGTTTGGCCTGTTTCCCTGTGGACCAGCCCGGAATGGCCGAAACGAATGTTCCCAGTACCACCCGTTCCAAAAACTGCCGCCGGGTTAGTGGATTCATTTTCATCCCCTTCTTTATTCACAGAACCGGTTCCCAACGGAACCCGAAACGGATCTGCCAGCTTCCAGCCCCGTGTTTAGCGCCCCGGAAGCGGAGTGGCCCAGACGCGGCCATCCTCGCGGATGTGCCAGCGCCGCCCATCCTCCGGACAGTCCAGCGTCACTTCAAAGCCGCTCGGCGTGGTATGCAGCTCCGGTCTTCCATTACAATCCAGCGGTTCTGGCTGCAGCACTAGCTGCTCCCACCGCCGGGCAAAGCGGCCGTGATCCAGCCAGTACTGCTTCTGGGCATAATACACCTGGCGCAGCATCCAGCGGATCCTTTCGCCGTGCATGAACTCTTTGCGGCGGGTTTCCCGGGTCCCCGCCGGTTGGTCCGAAAATTCCACGATCCCCCACATTTCCGGATAGTGCATGTTGATCAGCCCCTGCGGAGACCATACCCAGTTCATCTCAGGCAAAGGTTTTCCGGATTCTGGATCGACCATCTTCACATAACGGCCGTTTTCTATGCGCGTACGCCATTCCACGCGGGAAAAATTGACCCGCCACCGGGTACCCGGCCTGGGAGGTACAGCCCCCCTGGCGCATTCCCTCAATGCCGCGTGTGGAATCGCAATTTCCACCGTCCAGCCTCGATCTCGATCTGCCGACTGGTTCAGTGTACCGAGAACTTTCACTGCGGTTTTGAGACCGCGGATATCCCATCCGTGTACAGGGGGCCCGCCATCCCGGTACGGTTTCACCAGGAGCAGGTCCCACACGGTATTTCTGGCGTTCATCTCCAGCTCATAATACAGATGTGTATCGCCGTCCGGATCGATAAAGACCTCAAAGTCGTTGTCGTAGAAAATAACCGTATCCCGCTGGGTAAGCTTCGCCCACACGTGAGGCTCTTCCAGTTCTGCCGCCACATAGAAGTACGTGTCGTCCCAGAGCATTTTCGCCCGGGTGCGGAACAGCGGAGCCGGCTTGAGAGGCCCCTCAATGTCGACAAAATCCTCCGTCCAGGCGGCTTTTTGCCAGGAAGCCTCGTTCAGCTGTCCATCCACCGCAATGGGGCCCGAGGCCCGCTGGCAGAGATAATAGCGAGGCGCAAACGGAACACGCGGAACAGGGAACTCTTGCGCCATCAAAAGCCCCGGCTCCGGGAATATTAGAACCCAGATCCCCACACGCAGAACCGCAGAAACAAGTGCCTTCAGCCTCCGGCTGTAGAAACAGGCGCTCAGATGCATTTCTTCCCTCCGTTTTCCTCCGTTCACCGTGAACTGTCCATAACCGCAACCGTACGGCCTGTTGGACCATGGTTGGGGAATCAGGGTGTTACGGGCACAAGAACGACTTTTTCCAGGTTCATGGCATAATTGTTTAGAATATGGCGAAGCCGGACTCTAAGGGTATGCCGCCCGGCATCCAGTTTCACCTGTCCCAGTGAAAAGGCGTCCGGAGCATAGGGAGTCCCACTGCTTTTCACAGTGCCAGGCAAAGATTCTTGGTCAATTTCCACCACAAACTGGCTTCCAGTTTGACCTGCCGCGGCGTAAAAGATTTTAACCTCGTAGGTGGTAGAGCGGGATGTGACAAATTCCCATTCCGGGTAATCGTGAACATTCTGCCAGTTGGTGAGCATTGTCGTGCGGTAAAAGTAATCCAGATAGGCACGCTGGCCCATTCGGGAGCGGATTTCGGCCAGGTAAACCGGTAGCTCGATGTTCCCACTGCGATCGGGCCGGATCTCAAAGGGTTCAGCTGCGGGTGTTCCTTCCACTTCCACCACCACGACAGTGGCATCGGGATCCAGCGGTCTTTCCGGCAGCTGGATCCAGACATCTTTTCCCTTCCGTGAAAAGGGAAGCTTGGTCTCTTTTCTGGCCAGGAAATACACCGAGCGGACCCGATTCTTCAAGCCTGGTATGCGCAGAATCCGGTCGCGAGGCCAGCCCATTACATGAAGATAAACACGGTTCCCCTTTACAGTAGCCCTCCCAAAGAATGGCAGGCGGCTGAAAATGCTGGGAGATGTGCCGTAAATCGCTTCGCCGTTGGTTTTCAGCCAGCGTCCCATGTGCCGCAGACGGGTAACAAATTCAGGCTGAATTTCTCCCTCCGGTGTAGGACCCACATTGAGCAGAAGGTTTCCGCCCTTGCTTACGATTTCAATAAGCTGGCGGATTAGCTGGGTTCCGCTGTGGAATTCCGTCTCATAGCGGTTATACCCCCAGCTGTTCCAATTGATGGTGTAGCAAGCTTCCCAGAGTTTCGGGGTCCCATCCGGGTTGCGCAGCCCCGTTGCCGGCACATAATTCTCCGGTGTGCCAAAATCGCCGTGCTTCCGGTGAAATAGCCGGTCGTTGATGAGAAGATCGGGTTTCAGCTCCCGCAGCATCTTTTCGATCTCGTAAGAACGCATCTCTTCCACGGAATGTTCCCATTCCCCATCAAACCAGAGAATCACGGGATGGTACCTCTCTACCAGCTCACGCAGCTGGTTCTTCATGTACTCGATATACCGCTCGAAATCCGCACCCTCGGGGGGCCGGTCCTTTTCCCAGGGCCGGCGCGGCAAATAATCTGAATGATACCAGTCCATGATGGAATAATAAAACCCGATGGGCATCCCTTTGCGCCGGCAGGCATCCACCAGCATCGCCAGCGCGTCACGTCCGTATTTGCTATGCATGATGTCGTATTCGGTGTACTTGCTATCGAAGATGCAAAATCCATCGTGGTGTTTGCTGGTGATCACGATATACTTCATTCCGGCTTCGAGGGCCAGATCCACCCACGCATCCGGATCGTACTTTATCGGATTGAAATTGTCCACGTAATACTGATACTCCTCCAGCGGAATGCGGTAGGTATTGCGGATCCATTCCCCGCGACCCAGCATGGAATAAACGCCCCAGTGGATGAACATCCCGAATTTGGCATCCCGGAACCACCTGAGACGTTCCGCATGGGTGGATTTTTCTCCTGCAGCACCCGTCGCAATCGTTGCAGCCAGAAGCAGAAACACCAGCATGAAACGGATTGCCATACCGGGAACTCCTCGGTCTAACATCCTGTGACCCTCCCTCTGTTATGTCTGCAAGCCAATCAGCGCGACAGATCGAATGCCTCAAAGGCGAACTACTCCGGCCCAAAAACGCGCCGTTCTGCTGTTCCGCCGTATACCCGGCGGAAAAGAATATAAATGTCGGCCCGCCATTCCGTCGAACTTCCCTTTCTTCAGACACTCCCATCCGGCCCGGCCGTCAGGGTGGTGCGGATATCCGCAGGCGGCGGACTACCACGCCGGTGGTGGGGGCATCCGCCACCCCTTTGTAGCCCGGCGGTTTTCCTCCTACCGAGATCACCACCGGGCGATCCGGAAAAAGCCGTTCCCCATCTTCCCCCACGAACGTAAGCTGTTCGGGAAGAAGGGTAAACCGGACGATTCGCCTTTCCCCGGGATTCAGAAAAATCCGCCGGTAGCCCTGCAGAGAGAGCCGCGGTACGGTGCGGGAAGGGTGAGTGAATTGAACATAAAGCTGAACCACCTCCTCTCCCGCGCGGCCACCGACATTTTGAACAGTAACCGCAATCCGTAGAGTATCGCCGGCGCGAATTTGCTCCGGCATCCGGAGATCCCCGTAACGGAAGCGGGTGTAGCTGAGGCCATACCCAAAAGGAAAGAGCGGCGTCCCGGTAAAATACCGGTAGGTCCGGTTTTTCATGCTGTAATCGTCAAAGGGCGGAAGCTGGCTGATGGACTGATAAAAGGTAACCGGAAGGCGGCCGGCAGGGTTGTGGTCGCCAAAAAGAACCTGAGCAATTGCCTTTCCACCAGCCTGACCCGGGTACCAGGCCTCCAAAATAGCGGGAATATGGCGTGCTGCCCACTTGATAGCCAGGGCGCTTCCATTCAACAGCACCAGAACCACTGGCTTTTCGAGGGAAGCCACTTCGTGCATCAACCGGCGCTGAGGTTCGGGCAGGCGCAGGTCGGTGCGGTCGCCGCCGTAGAATCCGGGAACTTGCACACCCAGCTGTTCGCCTTCCAGGCGCGGCGAAAGTCCGAGGGTTAAGACAATCAGATCTGCCCACAGGGCCAGCCGGAGGGCTTCCTGCCTCAACACCTTTTCGGGTCGGCCCCACAAAAGCTGAAATGATGGGCGCAGCTGCGTTTCTGGAGCCACACTGACATAATCCACCCGGATCCTGTAAACCCTCCCTTTTTCCAGCCGGACTTTGCGGTACGCCATGCGCGGATTGTGTTCCCCCCGGGCTTTCACGAACAGTGTGTCTTCCAGGTAAATCCGAAATTCCCGCAGTCCGTAGCCGCCAAGGTAAAAGAGACCGCTTACCGGCGGGATCAGCAGGCCGGTCCACCGCACGCTGAACGTCTTTCTTCGGGTATCGCGCCCCGGCGGTTCCACAAGCTTCCAGTTAAAATCGATGATGGAATCCACGCGGGTGGCTTTCGGAACCCCGCGCCATCCGGGATTGGCATAATACTCCGCACGGAGTCCCCGGGCAGCGTCTGGTCCCAGGCCGCTACGCAGAGCCGCGGAAGGGATGACCTCCATGGCAGGCACCCCGGGAGCCAGATTGCAGCCGGGCGAAAAACGTACTGTGGCCTTCCCCTTGAGGCGGACGCGTAGACCCCGGTATACCGTCCAGGGATCAACGGGCAGGCCGTGATAGTTGGCAAGGAGAACCTCTTCGCTGTTGCCATTGGGCCCGATGACAGCTACTCGCCGGAAAGTTTCCCGAAGAGGAAGCAGACCGCCGTTTTTCAGCAGAACGATGGACTTCTTGGCGGCTTCCAGGGCCAGCTCGGCATGTTTCGGAGATGCCACCACCGAAAAAGGGATGTGCGCGTACGGCACACGCTCCGGAGGGTCGAACATCCCCAGCCGAAACCGCGCCCGGAAGAGCCGGCGAACGGCCGTATCGATTTCGGCTTCCCGTAAAAAACCGAGCCGCACGGCCTCGCGCAATTGCAGAAACTGATTTCCACAATTCAGATCCGTGCCCGCTCGCACCGCCATGGCGGCCGCCTCCGGAGGGGATTCCACCAGTTTATGGAATTGCCAGATATCATAAATGGCCCCGCAATCCGAAACCACATAGCCGGCGAACCCCCATTTTTTCCGGAGGATTTCCGTCAAAAGATAGTGATTTGCGCAGCACGCTTCCCCTTCCAGGCGGTTGTAGGCGCACATTACCGAAAAAGCCCTGCCAATCCGGATGCTCCTCTCGAAGGCGGGAAGGTAGGTATCCCACAGTTCCCAGGGAGTTACCGAGGCGTCAAAACGGTGGCGTTCTGGCTCTGGGCCGGAGTGGACTGCGAAATGTTTGGGAGTCGCCACAACCTTTAGATAGCGAGGATCCTCGCCCTGCAGTCCCCGGATAAAAGCCACAGCCAGCGTTCCGGTAAGATACGGATCCTCCCCATATGTTTCCATGCCGCGGCCCCATCTGGGATCGCGAAAAATGTTGATATTGGGAGACCAGAACGTCAGCCCCTGGTAGCGGCCGCGCAACCCATGGCGCAAAAATTCATGGTGTTTGGCACGGGCCTCATCGGAAATGGCGCTGGCCACACGGTACAAAAGATCGGCATCCCAGGTGGCAGCCAGGCCAATCGCCTGCGGAAACACCGTGGCCACTCCGGCCCTCGCCACCCCGTGCAGGCACTCATTCCACCAGTCATATTCGGGAATGCCCAGACGGGATATGGCCGGTGCCGTATTTACCATCTGGGAAATTTTTTCATCCAGAGTCAGACGGGAGAGCAAATCATCCAGCCGCTTTTCAAGCGGCAGATCCGGATCCCTGAAGGGGTAAGGCCCCACCCGGGAGGAACAGCCCGGCAGCCAAAAACATGCCACCAGAAACACCAAACTCGCATGAATGATCCTTCCAGGCTTCATCTCTTCTCCCCGAAGAAAGTTCTCTGTCCTTCACCCGCATTCCGGTTTTTTCGCACCGGGCTCCCAACCGGACCACCAGTGGCGCTTTTCCGGTATTTTCTGTCTCCGTACGGATTTGGCCCCGCGCCAGCCTAAAACGGCCGGTTCAACTTTTCCCTCAAAGGGCCCGAACCTCCCATCCGCAGGATCAAATACGCGGGCGTCTTCAATTGCGGCCTTTCGCCAGCGATCAGCAACGGCCGCTCATGCCTTTCTACGGCACAGAAAACCGAACCGTCCACGCATAGTCACATGGAGGATGCTGCCTGATTTCATCAGGAATCTTCACCGCCACCCCTGAACTTCCAACCGGGCGCCAGAACAATTCCACGGAGGTCCCCAGTAGGGTTGCCCTGGCCTGTTTGGGCGGCTGGTATCTGGAAATGTAGATTTCAGACGGCGGCTGATGCTCCTTTTCGTCACCCAGATAAATCAGATATACGGAGCTGTCCTTCCCGCGCGTAAGGCGGACCTTTCCCTCAACATAGGGAGCAACGGGCCGGGTACCGTAAATGGCCTCGCCGTTGATCCGCATCCATGCACCGACCTTTCTCAGCCGGTCATAGGCATCGGGGTCCCACGTGCCATCGGGACCCGGCGCAATATTCAAGAGGAGGTTGCCGCCTTTTGCCACAATGTCCACGAGCAGATGTATCAGTTCGCGTGCCGGTTTGTAGGTAGCACCGGGCCGGTACGACCAGCTTCCCGTGGAGGTGATACAGGATTCCCACGGATAGGGAAGCATCTTTTCCGGCACCCGATTTTCCGGGGTCAGGTAATTCTGGTAAGGTCCCGGAACTGCCCGATCTACCACAATCAGATCGGGCTTTATTGCCCGGACTTTCCTGACCAGCTCCCCGATGCGTATGTCCTGGCTCTGGACGCGCCTAAATCGGAACTGGGGTTGATTCATCATTGCCTGAATTTCCCGGTCTGTGAGCTTGCGAACCCAGCCACCATCGAGCCAGAGAATATCCAGCGGGCCGTAATTTTGTACCAGTTCAAGGATCTGATTGTGCGTGAACTGGACAAACTTTTCCCAGCGATCGGGATACTTTTCAATGTCGTAATTGACATTCCGGTCCGGCGTGGCAAACCGACGCCACCAGTAGTAGTCGCTGTGCCAATCGGGTTTGGAAAAATAGGCACCGATCCAGAACCCTTCGTTGCGGAATGCATTGAAGATTTCCCGGGTCACATCGGCTCTGGGATGTTTGCTGAACGGACAGTCAGGAGCTGTAATCTTATAATCCGTATAACGGGTATCGAACATACAGAAACCGTCATGGTGTTTGGTTGTAAACACTACATATTTCATTCCCGCTTCCTTCGCGGCGCGCGCCCACTTTTCCGGGGCAAATTTGACCGGATTGAAGGTTAACTTTAGTTTTTCATATTCCCTTTTGTAGCGCTCGTAATCATCATATGGGCGCCGGCACCACGGCTCATCTTCGGAACAGATGGACCAGGATTCCACGATGCCCCACTGGCTGTAGGGTCCCCAGTGCATTAGCAGGCCAAATTTCAGGTCGCGCCACTGTTCGATACGCTGGCGCACCACTGGATCCGGGTCCGGGATGTACTTCTGTTCGGCGGAATACCCGGACCCGACCCCCTTCCCCAGAAAAACCAGCCAGAAGAAAAAGATGATCCTTTTTGCCTTACGCACGATCTCCTCCTTTCGCCCTTTTACCGCGCTCTCTGCACCTGAGCCCTGAACCTTCTGGAGGCCCATGTATTCTCACCGGAAGCATATGCCATCCCGAAAACGTCTGGGGCAATGCCCCCTACGGCCTTGCAACTGTGTGTTCATCCGGTGGCCATTTTTTCAGATAGCGAAATTGATATGTGTAGCTAAAAGATTCGCCACGTCGCAAAGTTACCCGGCGGGTGAGCAGTTCAAGATTCAGCAGGCTGTATCCGGGAATCCACCAGGTACGGATGCGTTCGAATTTCGCCGGGTCATAAGTTTCCAGAATGCCAAATCCAGCCTCATGGTTAAAAAAGGCATGACGCCCGCCAGCGACCGCTTCTTTCAGCAGGTGGGTTTTGGGCCCCTTATCGGCGCGGAGGCTATCGTTATAGCGCACCCAGCTGCCCTCCCGATACACATAGGCACTCAAGACCGTCCAGTCGTCCGTAGAAGTACCCGTCCAGAACTCGGGATGGACAACAAACTGGTAGTCTCGCGGTTCTGCTCCCCGGTGGAAGACGGTGGTCTTGCAAAAAATGGTCGCCGGGTCTGCGTCGGAAAGCCAGATCCGCCGTTCGATCCGCGAGCCACCGGGCAAATCGAAGCGCATCACCATCTGCTTGTCGTCGGATGTACCCTGGAAGATAAATTTGATTCCGTTCAGGTCGTCCATCTCGGCTGGGACCTCATCGAAGGCACCGTAGTCGAAATTGGTCTGCAGCATCTGGAGGAGTTGCCGCCCTGCCGGTTTGTACTCCATGACCACAACTTTGCCATTTTTTTCGGGAAGGGCAATTAGTTTCCAGATATCATTCTCGATCTTCAGGGCAGGGATTCCAGGAACAACATCTTCCTGCAGCATGTTTGCGAACTCAGAAAAGGATGTTCTCTCACCGGTAGAGGTGAGCCCGTGTTTCGCTGCCAGCCGGATGTAATCCTGCACAACGTTTTCATAGCCGGGCGGATAGACGCTCCTGAGCCGGCCATCTTCGAAAACAAACTCACGGCCCGCTTCCACCATCGAGCGGTAGGCGGCGATGGAGATCTTTTCCACACGCAGGCGTACGGTTTCGTCTTCGGCTACTGCCAGTGCCCGCTTGAAATAAGCCAAGGCCCGGAGAGCAAAATCCCGGTTCAGGCCGAGGCTCCGGGGGTTGGCAAAACAGGTTGGATGATCGCCGTGTCTGTCAATCCAGTCGTAAATGAATTCCAGGTATTCCAGAACAATGGGCGCCGCCTTGCCATAGTGCAGCTGGCAGAATTCTTTGATCAGCTCGCGGCTGTCCAGTTCAGGGTTCCACAGACAGCGGGAAATCACATAATTGCGCAGGTCGCTCATTTCCCCGCTCAGGTTCATGGAATTGCCCTGAGCAAACACCCCTTTCACCCCGTGCCGCGCATAGAAGCGGATGGTGGTGCCGATATTCTGCAGATTTGGAAACGGTAAATCGTAATACCGGAAATCGGTTATATAGGTCCAGACGTATAATTCCCGGGTCATTCGGTTCCAATCTTCCAGTTCTTTCCGGAAGATACGGTTTTTCGGGCAGAAAGGATCATCGATGGCATGGATGCGGCAATTCTCGATATCCGCCAGCTGGATCTGGACGTTGGGTTCGGGCCGGATGTTTTTTGGGGGCTTGCGGGTGTACCAGTAAGCCAGGGTACCAATGAATTTGTCCGGGTGCTCTTTGGCAATCCGGCGCGCCACTTCGTTCACAAAACGGAGATGCGGTCCCATCGGTGTTCCTTCCCGCTTGCGGACCGCTTCGCAGGAATCACAGCGGCAGTACTGATCGTTATCGTTCTGACTGACGCTGTAATTCCGCCATTCTGGGTGCTCCTCCATCTGTATCAGGATTTTGCGACTAACAATGTCCACAACTTCCGGATTGGATACATCCAGCTGCGGACCGCCACCCCACATTTTCAGCTTGCGCTCCCCATCCACTAAGGCGTAATATTCCGGGTGATCCTTTCCGTACTCAGAAACGGGCATAAGTTTGAAAAAGGAATGGTTGATTAATTGCTGAGCGGTTTTTCCGCCGTATTTTGCGGAATCCGTAACGGTATTCACCCGCAATCGGGTGGCAAATTTGGGATTCCGGCGGATTTCGCCCATGTACGTGTAACGAAACAGGAAAACAGGTTTATAGCGCAGGTCTCGGCATGGTAGTTTTCTATCTGCCAGGTCCGGTGGGAAATAGGTATGGTCCGCTGTCAGAAAGCGGACGCCCAGGTACTGTTCAAAAAATTCGTACACCCCGTAGAGGGTACCGCGGGGCCGCCCGCCAGCAATGGCAAGATTGTCAGGACGCAGACGGATTTGCAGTTCTTCCTCGGCAAACCCCTCCGTTGAAAACCCGGCACTGCTTTCCCGCATCTCTCTGGAATCGCCGATAAATATATTTCCCGCCGGTTCAGGAGCGTGATGGACAATGGGCAGGCGTACTCCCGTGGCCTGCTCCCACAGTGTCTGGAATTCTTCGGCAGCATATTTTTCAGCGGGAATGGCATCTTCTGGCACAACAATGGTCCAGCGATTCAAAGTAACAACCGGCACTTTTGACGTGGAACAGGAAAGAAGGAGTAATAGGGCCCAAAAAGTGAGAACCGTTCCGCCTGCCGCCCCCCATTTGGAAAGTCGGTTCATGCCTTCCTCCTCCGCTATCATGAAAGTTCCTGACCGCCCCCCATCCTTCCGATGGTGCGCCGAACCACTTTCCGCCAGATCTTCTGAAGAAAGAAAAATCGTATGCACTCCCCGAGCAATTTACCGATTCTTCCGGCAAAAAACTACCAAAAAACTACAAAAAAGGGACAAAGCCCGGGGGGGGGCTTTGTCCCTTTCTTCTCCCACTTCCTGGCATAAGGCCCGGGGTTATTTCATGTAGATCATGCTCCGGCTGGCCTTGAAGTCCCCGGCTTCCATGCGGTACAGATAGACGCCGCTGGAAACCCTGGCACCGGACTCGTCGGTACCGTCCCAGATAACGCTGTGCAGACCGGGCGTAACGACTTTATCAACAAGCACCTTAACAAGCTGGCCGCGGATATTGTAGATCGCCAGTTTGACATGTTCCGGTTTGCTGACCCGGTAATAGATTTTGGTGATCGGGTTGAACGGATTCGGATAGTTCTGTTCGAGGTGATAATCTCTAGGCAGCGTTTTGGGCTTTCCGGGATCATCGACACTGGTCAGCCATTCCGCCTTTTTATCGGGATACCAGTTGAGGTCTCCCAGCGGCAGCCCATCGGTTCCAGCCGTCAGCAAGGCGGTATTGGAATAGGTGAGATCCTCCGGAAGCGGCCACTGAACCGCGAACAGGTCGTGGTCCGGATCGTAGTAATGGCGGTAATCCTGCTGCATTCCGCTTCTGAGAAGGGTGCAGTATTTGAGGAGGCTATCCACGATGGCCATCATCTCGCTCTTGAACCCGGGATCCACTTCCATGTTGCCTTCGACCCGGAGGTTGGGATAATTGACGTCGTCATCCAGCATAGCCTGAGTTCGGCTGTTGATCCACAGCGGCGGTGTCAGGGTATCAGCGTTTGACCAGAAATCTTTCATTTTTTGAGGCCAGAAATAGGCGTTGTTCAGGAACCAAACCCGGCGGTCAGATTCCGAGATCCCTTCCCGGGCGGCAATATCGGCTGGAATGGTATCGATACTGACGATCGCAGAGATTTCGCCATCCCAGTCAAACCATCCGCCCTGGATTTCCACATCGCGCTGGCCCATTGCGCAGACACCAAAGATGATGTTGTTTTTATAGATCGCATTTGAAACGTAGGGAGCATAAAACACATTCACATGGGTGGTAAAGATGGTATTGTGATCAAGAAGGGCGTAATTGGTGATTTCGCGGTTGGGGCAGAAGAAATACGATCCGCTGTTGAACTGGGTGTTGTTGGTCATCACTAGCGTATCGGTGGGTGTCGGATCGCTCAGCCATGACCAGCCACCAAACCAGGCCGTTGGGTGCATGTTGTTGCGGAAGACGCAATCGCGAATATAGATTTTCGTCCACTTTGCGTACTTGCCAATGGAGCCCCATGCCCAAGAATCGAAGATACAACCTTCAAAGACGAACCGGGCACTGTCTGCACGCAGCTCGATTGCCGTGGTCCAGCCGGCGGGCGATTGGTCGGGTCGAATGGCCATAAAGTACAGATTCTTAAAATACCCGTTGCCTTTCAGAATTTTAATCAGAATATCGGGAGCCGAACCATCGGGCAGCACACCGCGGGCTAAAATGGGAGGCGGTGTGGGGTTATTGGGATCGTCATCATCGGCAATGAGGCGGAGATCAAAATCTACCTCCATAGTGGCATCAAAGAAGTAAACCTTGCCTCTCTCCAGCTTGTAATAGCGGTTGGGATTATTGCGTTCACCGGTTGCTGTGGTATCGCCGAGGATGAAACGGTTAATCGCACCAAGGGGGCCCTGCGCATCCATAACGGGAACAAGCACCGTATCCGGCTGCTGGGCATTCCCGGACCACGGCAAAAGCAATGCAACGGTCAAAACAGTGAGCACCACGAAAATCCATTTTCCTCTCATGGCACTTCTCCTCCTGTTTGGTGTTCTCTTTACATTAACAACTCCTCACCTGACCTCAAAACCTGCGCTTGAGCTATCTCACCTCCCTTCAAGATGGTTCGAAATGCGGCGGAATTTCACACGCATGCAGTATGGTTTCATCCCCGAATACCGGGTTACAGCCGAAGCCTGATGCCAAAATCTACAGACATTCCGTAGTGCTGTTCGGCGGCGGGGAAGTTGGATCCCTGGTTCAGGTCGCGATCCAGCGCACCGGTGATGTTATTCACGTTGCAAAAGAGCTGCAAGCCGCTCCAGGGCAGGTTCTGTTTTACGGAAAGGTCCCAGCGCAAATAATCGTCCGTGATCCGACGGAGTTCAGGCCAGAAATTGGTGCCGTGGAAGATGTTGGACTGATACAGCATGGAAAGGCGGATGGAGAAGCCTTTATAATCGTATCCCAGCGACAGGTTCATAATATTGTCCGGCTGATCAAGCAGGCGATCGGTATAGAAGGTGTCCACAACCGTTTTGCGGATGTAGGGATATTCGGTCAAATACTCGATGCGCAGTTCCGTACGCGGGTATTTCGCTTCGGAACGGATCCACGTATAATTGAAATGCAGAACCAGGCCGCGGAGGTATCCGGGCAGATACCAGAAATTGGTTTGCCAATCCAGTTCCAGGCCTTTCACGTAGGCGGTATACGGATTGTTGATGCTGGTATAAATGAACTTATCCTTCTCACTTTCGGGAAGACCGTACTCTGCGGGATCAAGAATAACGCGGCGGCCCGTGGAAAAAATCATATCGCGGATATTCTTCTTGAAAAATCCCACAGTAAACAGGCCAATGTAGTTACCATGAAAAGAGAAGTAAAGGTCATAGTTTTCTGAACGTTCCGGTTTCAGGCGGTAGTTGTTCCAGCTCACGGACGTCTGGGTGATATTGTATCGTGGAACGATCCGGCGAAAGTCAGGCCGTGACAGGGTATTGGTGTAGGCGAGCCGGATATCGAACCAGCGGAACGGTTTCAGCCGCAAATGAATCATCGGCAACCAGTGCTCGTTCACGCGGGTTGTGGTTGTATCGATGTGGCGGTAATTGATATCGGAGCCCGTAAAAGAGGAATTCCCTTGAGGGGCCGTATATTCGGTCCGGTTCCGCTCGTAGCGAACGCCGGGGATGAAATCGATCTTCTGCCCGATATTGAGTGTGGCCATAATGTACCCGGCGGTTAACACTTCATTGCCATTATAATCGTACGTAGTGCAGAGATACTGGTTGGGATGGTAGGCTTCGAGCTCATTCACCTGACGCACGACGTCCATGACTTTGTTCATCAAATCGATATTGGGGGTGGGCCCGAGCGTGTACTCCCCGTTCAGAAATTCGCCGGGATCGTATTTGGGATCAATGAACAGCGTGTAAGGGAGGTTTCCGGCTCCGGTGGGAACCGTTTCCTTCATCCACGGAAAAGCATTGAGAATGGCGTTCCGGGTGCCCTGCCCACTGCCCAGGTTCAGCGGTCCTCCTGCCCACCAGTAATCGTGCTCACGTTTCTTGAGGCGGTATTTTCCACCAAATTTGATCTTTCCGGAGAGCCACCGTCCAAAGCGGAAAACAGACTCGAGGTTGGCAGATGCCGTGAGTTCGCGGTCTTTGGAATTGCGACGGAATTCGCCGATGGAAGCGAGGTAGGTTCTGCTCAGGTCGTTTCTTGCGTATTTGGGGACCTCCGTCGGCGGCGCTTTGGTGTTGACCTCCTCAAAGGCAGCTGTTTCCGTGAAAACAAATTCAATATTTTTGGGTGCATCATTTTCGGAATAGGAATGAGAGATCCGGGCATCCAGCTTTCCAAAGGCAAATTGCTGTTCGTAACTCAGGATGTTGGTCATAACCGTCAATTTATTGCGCGCATCGCCGCCCACATAGGTATGGGTGCTGTTGTTCAGCCCATAGGTTTCACCGCGGCGTTGGGTGCTCGTCTCTCCGGTGCTGAAAAAGTTTTTCATCGCAATCTTTCCGAAGGGTATTTTATAATCGAGAACCAGCGTTCCTCCGGTCCGGCTCCGGGTCCGGGTAATATCGGTGAGGTTCAAGCCGCTGATGTACACCGGATTCTTTTCACCGAGTTTAGGGCCTTTCAGGTAGTAACTGGCCCCCATTTCGTGGGCACTCCGGTTGCGGCGTTCAACATTTGCCTGGAAGAAGACTCCCAGCTTCTCATCTAGGAAACGCCTGCTCACATTGCCGACGAGGAGATAATCGTTGTAGGCGCCTTTCAGGTGATTGTAGCCCCCCTGGCTGATAAGGTCGTAATGAAATCCGGATGGGGCTTCCCGCAGCATAAAATTCACAGAACCGCCGATATGGTCCGCATCTTTGTCGGCGGTGATGGCTTTCAGGACTTCGATTCCCTCCAGCGAATAGGGGGAGATCATGCTGAGATCCACACTGCGGTCATCAAAATCGGTAGAGGCCATCTTCACGCCGTCGATCATGATCTGGTTGTATTTGGGAGCCAGACCGCGGATCACAACTTTGGTTCCTTCGCCGCCGCTGCGGATCACCGATATCCCTGGAAGCCTCGCTACCGATTCTGCCGCATTTGCATCGGGGAGTTCCTGAATGCGCGCCGAAGAGACCACATTCACAATGGAGGTGGAGGTTAACTGCTGGTTGATGGCCTTGACCTGCCCTTCAGCCTGGGCGGTGATGATCACCTCTTTGCCTTTCAATGACATAAACTGCAACGCGACATCTTTCACAACCTTCTGTCCAGGCTGGACGGTAACCGTCACCTCTACCGGACGGTATCCGATAAAGGTGACGCGAAGGGTGTATGTGCCCGGAGATACACGTAAGATAATAAACTTCCCGTCAGCATCGGCAGCGGCCCCCAGGCTGGTTCCAACCAGTATCACATTGGCACCGGGCAACGGTTCCCCTGTGGAAGCATCCCTGACGGTACCCTGAATGGTACCATAATCAACGGCTCCGCCACTGTTCACCAGCGCCAGAACCATCCACGCCATAAAAAGGATAATGCGGCTTAATGACTTCCTTTTCGCGATCATGATGGCCTCATCCATTAAATACACCTGAAACCTTTTCAACCAGCCGGTTTGACAACCGGGGTTTCTCCAAACGGGGAAAATACAGAAATGGAGAAACAGCATTTATTGGTTGTTTGTTCAAATAAACAAAATGGCGGCAAAAAGGCATAAATAACATGGCTATTATTCTGAATGTTTGATCTTTAAATCCTTAGATTCACATATGGGGTTTTCCTCGACCACCATTTCTGGGCTAATTTGTTGCTTTATTATACAAATTCTACTCACAAATTGTCAAGTACTTTTTTTCGCCAGAACAAAATTTTTGGGGCATTAAGATCCACCCACTGATAATTTCGAAAGAACGATTATCCATTTCTCGTAAATTTTCTTCATTGTTTGCCGCATCAGGGCCCTGACCTGTTGATTTTGAAGGCTTTTCCTGCAATGCCTTTCGCCGAACATGCCCCGAAAAACATCCCGACGGCGGCCTTTTCAAGAACTACCGTTGACTATGTCGAAAACCAAAATTGGTTTGGTCAATTAATCAAAAAGACAAAAATTTTTCCCGGCCTGCCCAGCCCCTCAAAGGCACAACCCCCAAGAAAAAACTGAACGTCCAACTTCCACAGAACGGCGGTGATCCTAAAGACTAAAAGTCTCCATTCCAGAAAAATTCGGCAACGGCTTCACACTGCAGTCGAGGCGAATTGAACTCCATCCCCGATTTTTCCAATGGAGCCCCCAAAAGATCGCTTTTCCGGCAAAGCCGAAGGGCCCTGTCTGTACCGAAAGGTCCCCTCCGGTAGCGGCGCCGATCCATTCCCACGCTCATCGGCCTGCCCTCCTGGGGACGAAATAGGCGCGGCTTTCCACGCACGCTACCCCGCCTTGGCACAGCGCCTTTGCAAAATGCCCGCGTTTCCCCCCGAAGCATCCCTAAGGCTCCGGCATCCGCCTTCCCCGGGCCGGGAGGGAATACGCGCCGAATTTTCCGGGGATGCGCAGCCCCGGCCATCTGTTCCGGAAAAGCGCATAAACCAACACGACGGCGATGTTCAGAAAAAGGTCAAATCCGCTGGGCGGGCGGAATTCATGGCGGCAAAGCCGTTTATTCCCGGGCATCTGCTGTCTGTGGAGCGACCGCCCGTACGGTACCGAGGACATCCCCTGCCGGCTTTCGGATGCAGAAATCCCGGCCCCTTCCAAACAGGGCAAGTGCTTGGATGAAGTCCCGTTTGCCTTCCGGTTCTTCCTCTCCGGACAGCCCTTTCGGACAGCTGCCGTCCGCGCCCCTTTCTTGCCAGACGCCACGCAGGAGCACCCGTTATTACCTGCACGGGACACATCCGCTTCCTACCGGGCGGGCGCGTCCGATGCGGACCGCATCCCGCCTCAAACCCACATACACACGCCCGGAAGGAAAGAGCCAGAGCAGGAGCGAACCGGCCTTTCTGCGGGCTGCCGGTCGCAAAGGTCCTTCCCGCCGAATTAAAGGGTCCCTTGGCACCGCCGATGGGCCGGTTTTCATCTTATCCATCGGAATCCTTTTCCCCGACCGCGGATCGGCACGTGACGCGCCCATCGCCGGAAAAAAACCGGGATTCTCAATGGAACCCCTGCGCTTCGGCGCGACCCCACCGGCGCGTCAGGAACGAAGTGCCCGGTTCAGCTGTTTCCAGTACCTGTCCGACATGTGGCCGGCATGAAAAAGGGTGATCCCACTGGCTCCGGCATCCAGGGCGATCTGCGTAGCTCTGGCAAGTTCTTCCGGCTCCAGCATGTATACGGCAAGCCCGCTGTACAGGGGAACTCTGTCCGACAGGGCGGCCCGTCCTTCTTCCGTCACCCTTCCGATCCAGTCGATCCCCTGGTTGTAATATTTATGATACATCATAGGATGGAACGCATCGAGGTTCCAGCTTGGCCAATCCTGGCGGACGAGTCGCCGTGCGATGGAGGGAGAGGGAAAAACGGCGGCCGTGAGTTTTTTTCCTTTTCCGTGGGCAACTTTAACAAGGTTATTCACCAGATTGGTAACCCGGTCCCAGCGGAATTTGCGCCAGGCTTCGCTGGCAGAGGGATCCTTCAGCTCGAGAGGATCCACGCCGGCTTCCTTCCTGAATTGCTCCCGGCAAACAGGGCAATAGCAGAAATCGAATTCCGGATATTCGCGGTCCTGAACGAGGTTGTATTTCGGCTGGATTCCCACCGGCAAAATAACATCGGGATATCGGATATAATCGAGGTGCACACCGGCCAACCCCTGAATATCTGCCAGATCCGCCACACGCCTGGCCATGTATTCCTGCACTTCGGGCCGGGTGGGACAAAGCCAGGTATAATAATTCACATAGGGCGGTTTCTCGAGAGACGAATCCCCTTTCCGGCTAATCATGAACCAGTCCGGGTGGTTCTTTTGGACCTCTTCATCCCGGCAACAAAGCGAAATAATCCAGCACTGCAGTTCCACCCCCGCATCCCGGGCCACCGGAGACAATTTCGCCATGCGTTCCGGATCCCCCTGAACGAGGGCCCCCTCAATCCCGTGGCGCCGCATCCGATCAAAAAGCCTTTTGCTTTCGTCCAGCGACTGAACATCTTTGGGAACAACCCAGGCCCAGTTCTTTCCACGGACCGGCCTACCGCCACATGCGGTCCCCAGCACCGAAAAGGTGGCAGATACCATCCCCATAGCCCCCATCTGCAGAACGCGGCGCCTGGTTATCGGCCGCGGTGCAAGACCTGCGCGTGTGTCATCCGGTTTCGAAGATCGCCTACCCATTGCCGTCAGCCTCCATTTTGATCGCTTCGCCTTCCAGGAAAAACGTCCGGTGAACGCACCACCCCTCTGGCAGCATGTTCTTTAGGCAAAGAATAATAAAAACGGATTTTCCGCAACATTTTTGTAGCGGGAACAGAAAGAACGGGACATTTCTCCCGGCCAATGGAAAGGAAGAAAATTGGGCGGCAGTTTGTTCCGAGGGGATTCAACCGAAAGTCAAAAGAGGCGGTACCCGGTGGGGATTTTGTTTTGGCAGGCGGGTGAGGAAGGAATTACTGCGGCGTGCACTTCTCCGCAAGGATTTCCACAATCCGGCGGGCGGCCTGGCCGTCCCATTTGGGAGGCCGGTGGGCGTCGGTGGGGAATCCGTTCATCGCCTCCCGAAAAGCGGCCAAGATCGTTTTCGGGTCCGAACCGACCAGCCGGTTTGTTCCCATCTCAATTGTGATGGGACGTTCCGTATTGGGCCGGAGGGTCAGGCACGGGACGCCGAGGACCGTGGTTTCCTCCTGGATCCCACCGGAATCGGTGAGGACCACCCGGGCGTGCTTCATCAAATGGAGAAAATCGAGGTAGCCGACGGGCTCCAGGAGGCGGAAATTGGGCCACTGGCGGACCTGCTCCAGGAATCCAAAATGTTCCATGTTCTTCACCGTCCGCGGGTGCGCCGGGAAAACCAGCGGCAGCTCATCCTGGATTTTTTTCAGCGCCTGCAAAATGTTTTCCAGAGTTGGGCGGTGGTCCACATTGCCGGGACGGTGAAGGGTGAGCAGGGCGTACTGGCGGGATCGAAGGCCCAGCCGGGCCAGAATGGACGAGTGTTTTTCAGCCCGGGCGATGTGTGCTTCCAGGGTGTCGATCATCACGTTGCCCACAAAAAAGATGTGCTGAGGATCCTGGCCCTCGCGCTCCAGATTTTCCAGGCCGCTGGGCTCCGTTACAAAAAGGTAAGAGGAGATGGCGTCGGTGAGCATGCGGTTGATCTCTTCCGGCATGGTCCAGTCAAAGCTGCGCAGGCCGGCTTCCACATGCGCCACGGGGATATGGAGCTTGACGGCCGTCAGGGCCGCAGCCAGGGTGGAATTCACATCGCCTACAACGATCACCAGATGAGGCCGCAGACGGAGAAGCTCCGGCTCCAGGTGCATCATCACCTGGGCCGTCTGTTCGGCGTGGGAACCGGATCCGACCCCCAGGTAAAGATCCGGTTGCGGCATTTGCAGCTCCTCGAAAAAGATGCGGGACATCCGCTCGTCGTAGTGCTGTCCGGTGTGGATCAACACCGGATCAAACGCAGGGTGCTGCTGCATCAGGCGGTGAATGGGGGCCATTTTCATAAAATTGGGACGGGCCCCAACGATGTTGACGACGCGGATCATAAATGGACCCAGCAATGAAAATTAGGCATAATCAGCGGCAGACACAGACAGGAACCGATCTGTCACGCGATCCTCCGGTGCGGCTTCTGATCTTTTCAAGAAAGCCAGGGGCCGGGCTGCCTCAATATGAAGCGGGCAGCAAAGAGCAAGGGAAAAATGCATGAAGGAAGCAGCGGTAGCATGGGCACGCGCCACCTCCTGGGCGATCATCCATCACCGCAATTTCCCTTGCGGATCCGTTTTTGCCCCTGCCACAAAGGTTTGTCAAAAGCATTCACCGACCCGGCTTGAGAGATGGCCTCGTTCGCGGCTCGGGGATCAGCAGGTGGAACCGCCATCCGGCACGTCATCGAGATAGGGCGACGCGATATCAATGCCATCCGGTACACTCCAGTCCTTTCCCTTTTTCTGGCAAATTGTGGAAAACTTTCCGCCGGTTCAAGCCGGCCGGGCCCTTTCGCAAGAGGTCCTTTCTCACGGAGCGTTTTCCAATCTGCAACATCTGGCGGAGAAAGGGCCGTCCTTCGCCCTATGCCGGTTCTTCCGGAGGGTCATTCCCAAAATCCACATCCCTCCGCCGACAAAAAGCGGTGAAGCCGGGCCGTACGGGTCAGAAGATCCCTCTTTTCCCTCATGCCAGGCAGAAACCCGGATGGGCGAGCACATGGCGGCCGCCGTTGCCATACGGTCCGAAAAGAATGATCCGTTCGCCCCCGGGCATCCGGGAAAGCTTCTGGCCAATTCCATCCGTTCCCTTTTCCAGCCGGCAGACATCTTTCAAACGTTGCCCATGTGGCGGAGGGGGGAGTTTCTGTCTAATCCTGCCCAATCCCCTTTCAAAAACCCATGCTTGTGGCGATGGTAACCGACAGTTTAGTCCATCAGGGTTCATAAAACGAAAACTGGAACGAGGTGGAGAAGGATAAAAATCCCGTCCAGCTGCTGCGGTGTTTTCCGGCGGTGTGCCCGGCATTTTTCACATCCCGCCAGGCGATTCCTCCTTCCACCCAGCAGAAATACCGCGGCTGGAACCGGACCGACAGGGCTCCTTCCAGCGTTTTTTCCACCACCCCGGAAGGGAACGGCCAGCCATAGGGGAACTCGCGCAAGCGGAGGGGATCTTCCCGAATATCCAGCTCACCCCGTTCTCCATACCGCAGCGACATCTGCACCATCACGTATTTCCGGGGGAACGCCACCAGCAGAAGCCGGACATCCTGAAGATCGCTCCCGCCATCATACCCGATGGGAAGTCCCCGGCTCACATAATTGAGAAACGGGTGCTGGTGCCGGTACGTCCATGTGCTCACCCGGATGTAATCGAACCGGATCAGCGTACGGATAGGCTGCCCGGGTGCATAAGAGATTCCCAGTTTGAGGGCCGTGGCGTTTGGGATTTTTTCCCGGTCCAGCTGAATATCATCAATCACCCAGATGCCCCAGGTACAGATATCCGGGCGCGGGTACCACTGCCAGGTAACTGCCATCAGCCAGTTGTCCCGGTTAAACTTCCTGCGGTACGTGTTGGTCCGCTCGTTGTTTTCGTATTCCTGATAGGCCATAAACGGATTCAGATATGTAAGGCTAAGGGGCCGGTTGGGCCCCGAATACAGCATGATCTCCCCTGCTCCGACGCTGAAGCGCCTGCCGTCGCTGAACGTTACAAAATGGCCTGCCAGATAGCGGTGGACATCCTCCGCTCCGGTCGAATCGGTAACGGTTTCGAGATAAGAAGAGAAAAAACGGAGGGTGAAACCGTGGTACCGCAAAGCCACCCAGAGGCCATCCTGCGCCGGTCCCAGGGCGCTGAGCCACGGACTGCGGATACCGCCGGGCCCCCAGGATTCTTTGTACCGGCCAAACCGGGCGGTTAGCCAGCGGTTCCGGTATTCAAGAAAGGCATAATCGGCTTCTGCCGTGTTCAATCCCAGGCGCCTGACCTTCTTGGGAATGCCGGTATGGGCGGGGATGGCCAGAGAATCATGGGAAGCCCGCACCCTTCCATAGGCGCGCAGATTCCGGCTGAAATGAATGGTTCCTTCTCCGAAGATCCACAGGGAAGGTCTCCGGAAAACCGTGACCGGCCGTTCGCCCGTCCATCCCGTTACGCCGAATCGCCAGCGGTCCCACTGGGGAACGCGGTCTCTTTTCTGCAGGGAACGGATTTCGCGGTGCAGCTCTGCCCGAAACAGATTTTCGATCCACGGAACGGGACGGGGTTGATCAGGGAGCGCCTCACCGGCAAGAAGGCGGGCCAGCTCCATGCGACCGGGAGGCCAGGCCATGTGCATGGAAGATACCCCCGGAAGGCCAGGGGCCAGCAATTCCCAGTAACGGTTGATCCAGTGATCAAAAGGAAGGGTCTGAGCGAAGAGGCAGGGGGACCAGACAAAAAAAAGAAGGAAAAAGCAGCCTTTCAACAAGCGGCGGGTCAAAGGGGAGAACCTATCGGGGCGATCTATGCCGTACGAAATTCCTTCCAGGCAGCTTTGAGGAGGGCTTTTGCTCCCAGAGCGATGAGACGCGGCTGAGCCGCCAGGACTTTGAAAAAGACACCTGCAAAACGGTCGCGGTTGGTTTCATGCAGCACGTCCAGAACCCTCCGGTTCAGACAGCGAATAAGGTGGACATAGTCTTCGGTGCTGAACTGGTCCATTACTTTGCGGATCCAGTAATGGACATTCAGCTCGCGGCGGAGATCCTTTAGTTCATCCCAGTAGTCGGTGCCGTTCACAATGGACCGCACGGCGGCCGCTGCACCGGCCAGCCCGGTAACCGTACCGCCCACGGTGGTTACTTTTACGTGGCCGGCAGAGTCACCCACAAGATAAACCGTTCCTTTGCCGAACCTGCGGTACGGTTTTTCGCCCGGCTCATAGAGGGGAACCAGGGCGGCCTCCACCCGCTCGGTTTCGTAGCCCAGCTCGTCCAGAAAGCGGAGGAATTCTCGTCTGGCGGAACGGGTGTCCCGTGCCACGAACCCTGCGGCCGCAGTATATTCCGAATCGGGGATCTGCCAGTAAAAATAGGGGGTCCGTTCCGGGATAAACCAGGTATCCACCACCCGCCGGTCGATGGGTTTGCGGGAACGGATGCGGGCCTGGAGGATAGGGACGTTCATCTTGCCGTTGCAGTTCAGGCACTGGGCCACGGTACTGCGCGCCCCGTCCGCGGCGATGAGGATCCGGGAGGTCCGCTTGAAAAAATTCCCCGTTTTCCGGTTCAGAAAAAGCAGATCGATGCCATCCGGACCCGGAGCGGCAGAAATGAGCTGGACGCCAGAATGAATCTGGGCGCCGGCCTTCTGGGCTTCACGGTACAGGGCCGCAATAAGGTCCCGGCGGTCTACGATGAGATCCGGTTCGGCAATGGGAACGTCTATATGGTAAACCCCGGCACGTACCCGGAAGGCGGAGATCACATTCTTTACTTCCACTTCCTCGGGAAGCGGCCACCATTTCTGAAACTCCGGCGTAACAATCAGGGTCCGGCAGGGAACACTTTGCACGCCGGTCTGCTGCTCATACACCTCCACGGGCCATCCGGCTACTGCCAGTTCCCGCGCACAGTACAGCCCGGTCTGCGAAGCTCCGATGATGATGAGTTTTGAACTCAACTCCCCTCCCTCCTTAATTATAAACGTCTATACTACAATCCAGTTTTTTCACTTACATCTGAATAAAGCGGAACCATAGAATTACGGCGTATAAGATGACCATTTGTTTCATCAGACAACGTTCGATAATTGCTATATTTTGGCAATCGATAATCCTCCACAAAACCGCTTTCAATAGCCGATTTGATTTCAAGGATACCGTCTTCTATCTTATATTTGGTCGAGAAACCAATGAGCTTCCTGATCTTCTTGAAGGACACGCGATAATTCCGTCTATCCTGATCTTCCTTTTTGATAATTATATTTGTGCCAGGAATCAGGGTTTCGATTATGCGACCAAGCTCCCGTATCCTAAAATTCTGCTCATCGCTTCCAACGTTAAAAATTTGACCTTTTATATTCCTAATAGGTGCCTCGAGACACTGGATAATCGCACGAGATACGTCCCTGACATGTATAAAAGGCCTCCATTGGTTACCACCAAAAATTGTTATGCTCCCTTCGGACACCGCTTTCGCAGCAAGTAAATTAATTACAAGATCGAAACGCGGACGGGGAGAAAGACCGTAAACCGTTGCAAACCTCAAAATAATTGGAGAGAAATTATTATCATTCATTGCAAGAAGAATTTTTTCCGAATCAATTTTTGTTCGCGCATAAAGCGAAACAGGATTTAGACGTGACTTTTCGTCAAGGATTTCATCGCTGGCACCATATACGCTACAGGTGGAAGCAAAAATAAAGCGCTGTACCCCGAAACCACGCGCTGTTTCAGCAATTAAGCGAGTAGCTGCAAGATTAATTTCAAGAGTGAGTTTCTCATCCAGAGCACAAGCGGGATCACCAACAATGGCTCCAAGATGAACAACGGCATCCGCATACTGCATACTGCGAATAACATCTTCAATATTCCGAAAATCTCCTTTGACAAAATCAAAATTTTGTTCCTTGAGCAAACCAAGGATGCTATCATTTCCGTAAAGCAATGCGTCGAGAACAGTAACATCATATCCTTTTTTTATCAAATCGCGGCACAGAACGGAACCAATGTACCCAGCTCCACCTATTACCAAGACATTGCGGATCGAATTTCTCCGCGGCTTGCCCCAAATTTTTGCTTCAGACCAAGTTGCCCTCCTCCATAATGCTGAACCAACTCGAAGCCCTCCAACCAAGGTGATGCTGATCAACCAACTCAGCACAAGGACGCTTCGCGGAATGTGCATGCTAAAAGGAGAAAATGAAAAGGCTGAAGAATGAAAATAATAGGCGGAAAAACCAAAAACCAGATAGGCCAGGCTAACGGCTTGAAAAATGAGAAGAGCTTTGTACTTGCTTCGATAGGCACGTCCATACGTGTAAAACCCACTTAAATAAAATATGAAAACGCAAAAGATTGTTAACAGAGGGGCATAATTTAGATATAGACCTAAGGATTCCATCCATATATTGCTATAATAATCAATATTTTTGACATCAGCCTGATATTTTACATTAAATAGAAAAAAGAACCGAATGAGGAGGGCCGAGAAAAAAGAAAAATTGACAGCAAAAGAATCGGCAACTATTCTTTCAAACATTTCCAAAGTAAAACGGTTTTTTGCTTTCATTATGGGTGCCTCGCTATGCAGATATGGATTATTTCTTGTGCTTTTCTACTAAATAATAAATGGCATCAATCACATATTTTATATCATCCTCTTTCATCTTCGGATAAAGGGGAAGAGAAATAATCCGATCATAAATATTTTCCGCCACGGGAAAATCACCACGTCTGTATCCAAAATTTCTCATATAGAATGGATGTAAATGGATCGGAATAAAATGAACACTTACTCCAATATTTAATTCCCTTAATTCTTCAATAAATTGACAGCGATCAATTTTTAATTTATCCAATTTCAGTCTTATAGCATATAAATGATAAGTATGAGTACGATCATTATGTCTTACTGGGATATCAATCTCATCCAAATTGCAAAATGCCTCGTCATACAATTTTGCAAAATATTGCCGCTTTTCTATAAACCATTCTAACTTTTTGAGCTGATGTATACCCAGAGCAGCCTGAAGATCGGTCATATTATATTTATAACCTGGGAGAACAACTTCATAATACCATGAGCCGGCACTCGCATATCGTTTCCAAGCATCTTTGCTCATTCCATGTAACACTAATAAGCGCATACGGCTCGCCAAATCATCATTATCAGTAACAATCATCCCCCCTTCTCCGGTTGTCATATTTTTTGTAGCGTAAAATGAAAAACATGTTATGACAGTACTTACATTGCCAATATGCTGAATGGCCGCTGAGCCTATCTTATTGCCAAGATATTGTGCTCCCACTGCATGTGCCGCATCTTCGATAATTGGCAATTTGTGAGCTGACGCAATTTCATAAATTTTTTTAATGTTACATGCTTGTCCCCCATAATGGACAATAATTATTGCTTTTGTATTTTTTGAAATGGCTTTCTCAATGGCTTCAGGTGTTACATTGTAATCTTCTCCAATATCAACCAAAACCGGTCTTGCCCCAAGATGAACTACAACATTGGCTGTCGAGCAAAATGTTAATGTCGGAACGATGACTTCATCCCCCCTAGAAATCCCCAGTGCAGATAATGCTATATGAAGCGCTGCTGTACATGAATTCACAGCAATAGCATTGCGATTTTCTATATAACGGGAAAATTGCTGCTCGAACTTTTTGGTTTTAGGACCCATCGTTATCCAGCCTGAGCGCAGACAATCAACAATCTCTTTTTCCTCTTCAATTCCCAAAAATGGCAAGGCAAAAGGCAAGAACTCTTCTCTTTTTTTCATTGATCATTCCCTATTATTCTAATCTATCCATTTCCTAAACGATAGACTTGTCGATATAAGCCGAAAGCCACATGATTCATATAATCTAGAAGCGGGGATATTGCGGATTTGAGTTCCTACTTCAACAATACGAACTCCCTGCGAATAGAACCATTTTAATGCTCCAACGGTGGTAGCTTTAGCAATTCCCTTACCCCTTGATTCTTTAGAGGTAGCAACCAAAACAATTGTCCCAATCTTAAAACCAAGATATTCTTGGATTTTGCCCTGAATTTTACATGTAACAAAGCCCAAGATTTTTCCCTTTTGCTCGGCTACAATAACAGCATCCGCGGCCAAACCGAGACATGAGTTCTCCACCCATACCGCATGCAACCTATCTGCAACATCTTTTGGTATTCTGGGGTCCGAATGAAAGCGGTCATATATATAGGAAGTTCTTGCGATTTCTTTTAACTGTTCGATATCACCAGGACGGGCAAGGCGAATCACGTAATCCTGATTTAAATAGTAAAAGTCTTCAGAAGTATTATCCGCAATAGGATCATAAAGGGTTGAATCATGAAATTGAAACAAATCGATAGAAAAAGTCAAAATCCCGTCAATAAAATTAAAACCTCTTTTTTCCAAAACATGTATGCTGGATATATCCGATGAATGAATTCGAACAAAAATATAATCAATATCATTTTCAATACAGTCATTAATCAGATTTTGAACTAAAACGTCTTTTAGATCCGATTGATGAAAATAAGAGCCATTGGCAATTAGGTAATCAATTCTTGCAACATTGTTCCCCAATTGTTGGCTATCCCATGGTAGCCTGGTCCATCCCAATGCGCCCTGTATTTCACCGATATCACCCACCAAATAAGATGTATGCAAGTCGTTAAGCAAAAAGGAACGTACATATGAAATGAAATAATTGGTCAAATTATCCGCTTCGGCCAGATTGGAATAATGGCAATAAGGCTTAAAAGGATAAGAACGAAATAAATGAAAACAGGATTGAAAATTATTTCGATTCAGCGGATAAATTTTTTTCATTTTGCTTATAACCGTTTAAAATATCAGGAGAAACATAAACCCCCTTTGCAAAAAGAACCATGGGTATAGTTTTAAGGAGAATATAGAAATCTTTCCAGAGAGAATAATTTTCAACATATTCAACATCAAGATCTCTTCTCAATTCCCAAGGAATACTATTGCGACCGTGGATCCAGGCCCAGCCGGTCATCCCAGGTTTGACTAGGAGCCGCTTTTTATGGCGTTCACTATAAAAGCATATTTGGTCAGGAAGATCGGGCCGTGGCCCCACTATGCTCATATCTCCCTTGAGGACATTGAAAAACTGAGGCAATTCGTCCAAGGTGGTCTTGCGTAAGAACCGCCCAACCCGTGTGAGCCGGGGGTCATCTTCGGCATTGAAGGTGGAACCATCCGGATTTCGGATGTCAGGCGCGTCCACGTACATAGTGCGGAACTTATAACACGTGAAAATCTTACCTCCCTGGCCTACGCGGCTTTGGCAAAACAGAATAGGCCCCGGTGAGGTAAGGCGAACTGCCAATCCAATAATCAACATAAGAGGACTTAGAACAATCAAAGCAGCGACTGAGATTAATACATCAACTACACGCTTGAGAATTTTTTGCGTCATAGTCATAAGACCCTCAAGAGAATATCAACAATGCGTTGGGCCGCTCGACCATCTCCAAACGGGCTACCGGTTTGAGCCATATTTGCATAGGCTATAGGATCATGTAGAAGGCGTTCTGTTTCCATCACAATCCGTGCACGCGAAGTACCAACTAATCGCGTAACGCCGGTCTCAATTGCCTCCGGCCGTTCAGTTACTTCCCGCATAACCAATGTGGGTTTGCCCAATACCGGCGCCTCCTCTTGAATGCCCCCCGAGTCAGTAAGAATAAGGTAACAACGTGCCATAAGATGCACAAAATGACCATACGGCAACGGATCAAGCAGATGAATCCTAGGTTCTTCTCCCAAAATGCGCCACACTGGCCTGCGAACATTTGGATTCAGATGAACAGGGAAAACAATTTCTACATCGGCATTCCGATGTACTATATCACGCAAGGCCAGACACAACGATTCGATGGGGAGACCAAAACTCTCTCGTCTGTGGGCAGTGACTAGGATTAGCCGGGAGTTCTCATTCTTTAAGCTTAGGTGTAGGTCTATTGGGCGACGCAACGTCATGCGTAAAGCATCCACAACAGTGTTGCCTGTAATGAAAATATGATCCTCAGGCACGTGCTCATGTCGAAGGGCAGCTGCGGCCCTTTCTGTCGGAGCAAAATGATATGTGGCCAGAACCCCGGTAAGACGCCGGTTGATTTCTTCTGGGAAAGGGGCATAACGATCCCGCGTCCGAAGTCCGGCTTCTACATGTCCAACCGGAATTCTTTCGTAAAAAGCCGCCAAAGCTGACATCATAACTGTAGTAGTGTCACCTTGGACCAAAACCACGTCAGGTTTCACACGTTTGAGAATTTTGTCGACGGCAATAAGTGATCGACTGCTGTACTCCGCTAAGCTCTGATTTGGGTGCATTAAATTCAGGTCGTAATCAGGTTCGATCTGGAACCATTTTAGAACGTCATCGAGCATCTCCCGGTGCTGTCCTGTGACACATACAAGACTTTCGACCCGGTCAAGATGTTTCTGGAGTTCTAAGATAACCGGAGCCAACTTAATGGCCTCCGGACGAGTTCCCAAAATGGTCAGAAATCGCATCGCTGGTTTTGATCCTTTACTACAACCATTTCACGGACTGCAGAAGAGGCGCCGGGGCCAAAGTGCGCTGAAGCTTCGATCTTTTCCCAGTGCTGACGAAACCACTCGATTGTATTATTTAGCCCCACCTCAAAAGACGTCCGCGGTTCAAAACCGATAAGTTGACGCGCACGTTCTATTGAAGCAAGCAGGCGTTTCTTTGTGTCCCATTTGCGGCGCTGAGTGAAGCGAACACCAGCCTTATTACCTGTTGCACGATTAATCATATTGGCTAAATCTATGATCCGGGTCTCCTTGCCGGAAGCAAGGTTGAACTCTTGGCCAATAGCACTTTCCATCACTCCGGACCGCAAAAGGCCGTCAACAATATCGTCGACGTATGTAAAATCCCGGGTCTCCTCACCAGTCCCGGTGATGGGCAAAGGTAGTCCTTTGAGTGCCCAGTAGACAAAATTTGGAATTACATTCCTGTATTGTCCTGGTATTTCGCCAGGCCCGTATGAATTAAAAAATCTAGGTTTAACCACTTTGAGTCCATAATGATTATAGAAGAAATTACAATAGAGCTCCCCCAGCATCTTAGTTATTTGGTATGGTGAACTCAAATGCAAGGACACAAAATCTTCCCGCAATGGCAATGGTGAATCGCTTCCGTAGATAGAACACCCCGATGAGGCGTATACAAAACGGTCCACCCCCTCCAAGACCGCGTACTGTAGAACGCGTAATGTCCCAAGACCGTTGACCATCAAATCTTTCTCGGGATGATCAACTGAGTTTTGGTTTGCAAAGAAGGCAGCCAAATGGAAGACAATATCGGGCCTCTCCAAAAAAACGCGTTTTAGGAATACTTCATCAAGAACGCTTCCTTCGACAAACAGCACATTTGGTAAGGAAGGAACATTCCAGCGTTCGGCAGATGAGAGATCATCAAGGACGATAACTTTAGCTCCCAGCTTTGCCAATGTGCGCGTCAGGTTTGAACCAATAGCCCCAGCGCCTCCTGTAACAAGCACAGTCTTGCCCGAATACGCTTGCAAATAGTCATACATGCGATCCACCTCCCGTTATTGAAGCAAACAGTCTTTCGTATTTCTTTGTACATACCTCACGAGAAAAGTGGGTTTCGGCAAATTTTCGGCCATTCCGCCCGTATGTCTCCCGTAGGCCAGGCGAAGCATATAGCATTAAAACCGCCTGGGCAAGATCCTCAGGGTTTTTAGGGTCGACCCATACACCGCATTGGGAGGTCCGAATTATTTTGGGAACATCTCCCTGGCCTGGAACTGCAGCAATAACCGGCCGACCGCTCGCCATAATTGTCAAAAGTTTAGAGGGAACCACTGGCGTACTCACATTTGGTCGGAGTGTCACTAAGCATACGTCAGCAGCGCTAAGAACAAGAGGGTATTTGTCTCGTGGCTGCATGGGGATAAAACGGATATTAGATAGCTTCATAGCGATTGCCTTCGCAATGAGCCGCGCTTTTTCGACTCCATCACCTACTATGAGGAAAACAATATCTTCGTAGTTTCGGAGGCGGCTTGAAGCTTCCAATATTACTTCCAGGCCTTGTGACCATCCAATTGTACCCGCGAACAGTACGATGAACTTATCCCCAAGGTTATGTTTAGCCCTAAAGCTATTGTAGCGACAGCCTGGAATAATAGACTCAATGTCCACCCAATTTGGTATAACATTTACCTTTTGGGCGGGAACCCCGGCCTGCCTCATAAGATAGTCGCGATTCCCTTCCGAATGTACAGTGATAACCTCAGCTTTTTTGTAAATGAACAATTCTAGGCGACGGGACAACCAAATGGCCAATTTATTTCGCAACAATCCCAAATCTATTGCATTTTGAGGAAACAAATCTTGTACACCGAAGACGAAACGGGCCCCCCTGATCTTTGAAACCATCCAAGCACTCAGACCGAGTGGTAAAGGTGGTGATACTGTGAAGACGACATCAGCCGGACCCGACAGTAAGCCTGCTAGAAGCAATGGGGGAAAAACAAACATGTGTTCGAAACTGCGAACAAGAGCCATTCGACTCGAAGAAGATGGTGCGACTATTCGGTGGACCTTAATGCCTTCCTCTTCTTCCCTGTAGAACAGCTTACCGATATATCTCGCAGGCATATCTTGGACATTATAGCGGGGGAATCCAGTCGCCACAGAGACTTGATGCCCGTAGCTGACCAGACTAGCACACAGCTCAAACGTAAGGTGAGGTGAAGCCCCGATTTCGGGCGGCCAATAATTAGTCAAAACTAGGATCTTCACTTTCGTTCTCTTTATTTTTGTAACCCGGGTACGGATCTGAATATAATATGTCTAAAGACACGGGTACGGATGTACCCCTCCTTAAGGACTCTTCAATCGCGAATGTGGCCAGCGTGGTGAGTATGTAACTTTCAAGGGGAACAGGCATTTTACCGCCATTCATAACGGAGGAAATGAAAACTTGCATCTCTGCCAAGTGCCCCCTATCAACATTCCACTTACGCAAACGGCGCGTTTTGCCAGACCGGATGAACGTAGCCGATTTGAAGTTGTCAATTAGACCAACGGCGCCCCCCCCAAATACCTCAATTCGCTCTCGCGGAAATGATTTATGGCCAGCTGCTGTATAAGCGATTGTCGCAATAGAGTAATCAGACATCTTGATCGTTGCAACAATATTATCGCTGGGTTGGTAGCCCCGGATATTACCAATTGTTTCGGCGTAGACGCGTGTTGGATAAGCTCCCGTCAAGTGCTGGATTAAATCGACGAAGTGGCAAACCTCCCCAATAATACGTCCCCCACCCTCGCGGAGGTCATGAACCCAACTGTCGCTAGCAACGCGACCTGCGTTGATCCGACAGTTGATAACCAAGGGTTCCTGTCGATCGTCAAAAAAACTTTTGCACTCAACGGCAAGAGGAGAGTATCTTCTATTAAAACCTACCATCAACAGCTTCGGAATCTTAGAACGTTGAGCGCCAAAAACCCTCGCAATCTCACGGAGTTCTGATAGATTTAGAGCCAGTGGTTTTTCGACGAAGACGTGCTTTCCGGCGCGGAGTGCTTCAATAACTAGAGAAGCATGTAAATCATGGCGCGTCAAAATGAAAACACAATCGATGTCAGGATCCTCTAGCACACGGCGGTAATCGCTTGTTGCGTATTCAAATTGGAACTTCTTACCAATGTGAGAGGCACTGGTACCAGTTGCCGTGGCCAGTCCACGCAATTTCACATGCTTGAGCCTTCGTATCGCCGGAATCAAAGTTGTACTAGCAAAAAGACCAGCCCCTATTACCCCTACCCCGACTTTGGACTTAATACCCTGATATTCGGATGGTAAATCAGATTCTCTGCGGCAATCTGTAAATGAAGGGATTTTAAGATCAACCGTCCTTTTAAAATCTGGAACCTTTCCATACTCGAGGAGAACCCCTATGTAAGACTGCTTTCTTTTGAGAATAAAATCATAGACCTCTTTGGCCCGCTCGATTGGGTAACGATGAGTAATAAGGTCATCCACGCGGACCCTACCTCGACTGATTAGATCGAGGAACTCAATCATATTGCGCCGCCAAGTCCAGCGAACATAAGAAAGAGGGTAATCGACACCCTTACACTCATAAAGAGAGTCGTAAATACCTGGTCCTGCCGAGCGCGATACGACAAGATGCAACTCCTTTTCATAAAAGATTTTGCGGGGGATCCTCATGCCAACCAATCCAGGGACGATTACACGAGCTCGCTCTCGGGCAATCTCAGCTGCCAGCTCTATTGGCTCATTCTTTTGGGTGCTGGCGAAAATAAGCACCGCGTCTGCACCCAAGCCGTTTGTCCATTGCCTCACGATCTCAACAGTCTCCTTTCTCCCCACCGCGACCATCTCCGCACCGTGTTGAAGGGCCATACGCGCCTTTTTAGGATCCACATCAGTTCCCATTACATGACAACCGGCCGCTGTCAGAATTTGGATGGCTATCTGGCCTAGTAGACCTAAGCCAATTACTGTAATCTTTTCACCCAGAGTAACTTCCGCAGTGCGTACGGCATGCAGGGCTATCGCGCCCAACATGACAAATGCAGCACTTTCTAAATTAACGTTATTTGGTATTAGGGCACACAGATTTGCAGGCACACACACCACCTCGGCATGAACAGCATACGGATAACCAGAACAAGCGACTCTATCACCTACTTTAAATTCATGTACTCCTGTGCCAACCTCAAGTACAACTCCAGAACAGCTATAACCCAATGGGATCGGTTTGTCCAGGCGATTTACGGCTTGTCGGTAGGCTTCAAGAATTCCTTCTGTTTTCGCATAATCAATAACACGTCTTACAAGGTCCGGCCGGGCCAAGGCTTTAGCAACGAGATTTTTGCGTGCAAATTCTACCATTGTTCTTTCTGTACCAACGCTTACAAGGGAAGCAGCTGTTTTCACAAGAAGAAACCCGGGACGCACTAAAGGCGTCGGTACCTCCTCCAAACGAACGCTTCCGTTTTTCTGGTCCTCTACAACTTGCAACATTCGAAGCTACTCCTCTCTGTTTAAATCCCTATGATCTTAATCGTCGAATTACTAAGGCTCTGCAAAGACCGCATGCAAAAGTATTAAATTTACAATAGTTCAACACATTGTTTAAATACATACTTACAAGAAAATATTAATTGCAAATTGGGCGCGGAATTCACTCAAACTAGGCAAATGGGGCGGAGTGATACAACGAATCAGATTATTTAATGATTTTATTTGCTTAATTCGTTTATTGTTCTAAATATTATATAATTTATTATATTATTTTTTATCTCAGTATTGACACATTCGGAGGCAGAAAGTCCCATTTGTAACGCCATTTTTCTCCTCAACTGCCACAATTCTAGTATCTGCTGCCTAAGACTGAGTAAAAAACATCTAGTGTCTTCGAGGCTGCAAGCTCCCAAGAAAAATTCCTGACGTGTTGCAGTCCTCTATGGATCAGCTCGTTCCGTAAATGCTGATCCCGAAGAACCATATTCATTACTAGTGCAATGCTACGCGAGTCGAAGGGATCGAAATACGCCGCCGCATCACCGCATATTTCGGGCATAGCGCTTCGATTCGAAACAACAACTGGTACCCCACAAGCCATTGCCTCGAGCTGTGTCAACCCAAAAGATTCGACCAAAGAAGGGTTCACGAACAAATCTGCAGAGCTATAAATTGCCGCCAAAAAGTGCTGACCAACAAATGGGAGAAGCCTAACTCGATCTGAAACTCCTAACTCATTGGCTGCTATATCTATTTCGGCTGCAGCTTTTCTATCTACTATGTTGCCAACAATACAAAGGCTTCCCGCGTAACCTCCCTGATCAACCAAAAGGGCAAAAGCACGGACTAGATTTGCAAAGTTTTTGTACTTAACAATGTTCGATACACTCAATATGTAATTTCGAGAGCCTATGTACTCATGAACCTTTTTCAACCTCCAAACAGCCCGTACAGGTCTAAAGCATTCACTCGGCCCGCCATGATGGATAATGACTATATTCGAAGGATTGCATCTAAAGCTCTTGACGATCGAATCGCGCAAAGACTTTGAAACTGCAATCGCTTTATCGCACGACAATATGGAAAAATACATGTAAGCGCACCTCGTCAATCGGGCCAACGGCGGATAGAAGCCGACACTAATTAGGCCTGGCAAATCCTGCTGAATCGACACCACGCTACGTACGCCAAACACCCGGGCAAGAAAGGGGCCCCCGTTCCCTGGGGAGAACAAAATGTCGAAGCGTTCATTCTGCATGATTCTCAAGATTTCATATTGGTCCCATCGCAGTCTTTCAAAAGGAGTTTTCATGGGCAGACGGATAGCTTTTATTTCGATGTTACGTGCAGCAAATCTGAAACTATCGGCCTCCCGAGAATTCAAGAATAGGACCAAACGGATACTTTTGTCCAGCCTCGCCAACAGGGGAATCAGATTCCGCAAATATGTCTGTCCCCCAGGACTTGTAGAAGTATTTACTGCGTTGATGGCAACTCTCACTTGTTCCCTCGCACTCTAACTATTTGCTCTTCCTAATGGCGTCCTAGCCAGACACTTTCACTTCTACTTGAACACCAGGACTGAGTCCACAAAGAGCGGCTCATTGTACTAGCCCGTCCCAACAAACCAGCAAGTAGGAACCAATATTTGAATTGAAACCCGGACAGACTGAAGTAGTGGAGCATTTGACCCGAAAACGCAACGAGCATAGCTACTAATAAAGCATGATACTTTTCATTTTGAACACAAGTTACTGCCAACAATCCGTACCTGGCAATTCTAAGATGCCACACTAAAAATGGAATAAACCCTATTAGCCCCACTTCTGCAAGAACTCTGAGCCAAAGATTGTTAACTGCCATTGGGTTTCCGCTCATAGCGAAAACCCGGGTCCAGGCACCAGGAAATCTTAATCCCCATTCAGGGAAATCCCTCAATACGTAGAACACGGTGTTACCTACCCCCACACCAACCCAAGGCGATTTTTTGAACGTATTGAATGCTGTCGCATATTCAATCATTCTCCAACGTGCCGATGCATCTCCGATCGCGCCGGGGGAAATCGACAACACCCGGCTGACTACATGAATTAGACCATCCCGGATAGGAGACAACCAGAGAATTACAATTGCAATGAGGGCACCAGCGGCCGCAGTAGCGTATCCTGACCTTTTCCTAATTAGCAAAAAGAGCACACTCAACTGAGCCACAAAGACAAGGTACGCACCTGCACTAAAAGTCATAAACAGCAGAACATAGCAGATAACTAGGGTAAATCTTTCCACTACGCGCGCGCCAAGAGTGCCCCTGCTTAGCTTTCCAATAGCAAGAAATGGCCAAAGAATTAATAGATAGTTCCCAGCCATGGATGGTTCCCACGCAAGTCCATTAATACGTGGGAATCTCCCCATCGGGGTAACGACAGGATACACACTGAATTTATCATGAAAAAGACTCCCCAACGCCAAAGTTGTGGCCGACGGCCAATAGTAATGAACAACTTCAATACATGCGACAAATGCAGACAGCCACACTACCGGATAAACCATCCACTTTATAGAGGCTACTAGATCCCTGACGTTCTTCACAAAAAAAGCACTCAATAGAAAAACGGAAGAAGATAATAATAGATGAAGAAATTGTTTGACGCTTTTAATCCAAAGGATTTCGCCCTTGTAATGCGTAATTGGCGCACGACTACTAAGAAGTATCGATAGGGCTGTTATAAAAAGGAACAAATAAAAGGGCCTATACAATGCTCCTCCAATCTTGACAGGACTGCGAGAAATACATACCGAACTTGCCACTACCCCCCAGATAAATAACACCAGCACTGAAGAGACTTGTCCTGCATCTCGAAACACATCAGGCATCACACGCCTGTCCGTTATGAATACGCTAACGATTAATATGTACCAAATATACCGGGCAAATAGCGGGGGTGAAGGAGGAACCTCAAACGATTGATCCCTTGTCTTCTCTTCTAACCCCCTTAACATTTGGCAGCGATTCATTCTATTTTCAAAGGACAATTTTATCGCCTAAACCTTGTCAGATCCCAGTATCTATGCTCGATAATCCGACAATGGATTCCAAGACCTGTATCTCATTTTGGATCCGTTTTTCCCAAGAAAAAAGTTTCCTCGAGGCATAGGCCTTACTTGCCTGACGAAGTTTTTCCCGTAATTTCCGATCATCAACTAATCTGATCACGGCGTCTCCCATTCGCCTAATTAAGCTCTCTGAATCGGAAGGTGGGATCAATATTGCATCCTTCGAGGAAATAAAGTGTGATGTTGACCCATTTCGAATTGTTACTATAGCAAGTCCACAGATCATGGCCTCAAAAAGTGTATTGCATGCATTCGTAAGATCATGGCAGGACATAAACACGTCAGCGGCTCTAAAGTATTGCCACACATGCTTATAATCGACAGCTCCCTTAAACCACACCTTGTCACTAAGACCAAGCTCTGTGCATAATTGCTCAAGCCGCATTCTAAGACGCCCATCTCCGAGAAGTACAAATCGTACATTGGCTCGTCGCTCATTGATATATGCGGCTACCTGTAACCATCTGTCCAACCTTTTCCAAGGAATCAATTGTCCCGCCCATATAACCACTACATCGCCTTCATCTTTGACTAATCTGTTGCGTAGCTCCTCTACGCTTTGCCCATCCACGTGCTGGTAAGCAAAGCCATTCATCCAGCAAAAAACCGGCGATCGTGAACCCAAGAACTCAGCTACTTTGTTGCCGAGTGTCCCATCATCCGTAATAATGAGGGCCTTAGCTGGCCACTTGAAAGCAAGCACTTCTGTAAATCTCAAAACAAGTTGAACATATCCCAACAAGCGCTCCCCAAAATTACCAAATCTTACCGACTCAATGTACGGATATAAGAAAGTGCCCAGAAGTCTTGTTACATTTGGAATCCTGAAGATTCGCCCGAGAAAGTATGCAACAGGGCTTCCATATGATGTAAAGCCATATATTATTGTAGGCTTACAATCCTTTACCAACCTGATGCCATGAATGCATCCAATTAAAACAAAACCAAGCCATAAAAGTTTATCCACTAAATATCGTATCACTGCATATTTAGAGATATTGTAACTAAAAATGGAGTTAAATGGTCCATAGTTACCTATCCAGCTTGTGAAGGGTATCGAAAAAGTATGCAATACAAGCCCTCGGTAAAGTCGGCTTTTCTTTTTAAAAACGTCAAGTGTCATAACATGCACATCGTAGCCTGCTTTTTGATATCCCACGAGAGTCTCGAAAACTGTGCGTACTCCTCTTTCTTCACCTGATGTCCAAAGAAATGGAGTAATTGCCAACAAGCATTTTCTCGTCACTTTGCCCTTCTCCATCAAATGCCTCTATTCGAAATCATAATCAGCAATTCTTCGAGCGCTACCCGCAAAGCCTTTTAAACTAACAGTAAGTGCGTTTGTGCAAGTTTGGCTTAAAGTCGCATGAGTTGTTTACGGAATCGCTGCCACAAATATCATTATCGATCGATAAACTGCAGTTTTTTGGGACTAGGACTTTCCAAAATTTTCATGCAATTCTCACCTGGCCAACGCAACAGCCCAAATTAGCCAGACATTCTACTCCCGAACCACTGTAATGAAAAACTAAACAATAAAAAACGGACGCTCCTATAATTTAATTATTAATTAAAGACTAAAATCGCCCCCAGGTTGACGCGTGACACCCAAATACGTATCTCATCATTTCGATCGCTATGGCAACTCCCTTCAAATCCTATCGATACCATTGCGGCCTCGAATAGCCACGCCTACAAAAACTCGTCCAAAACCGCCGATTCTCTCTTGAGAAAGCCATTAGCAAAGAGACGATCGACACGGTCTTTCCAAGCTGAATCTTTTGGAATTGCCAATATACTCATCAATTCTCCAGGTTCTTTTTTCAGATCATGTACGATATCAAGATAAAATTCCAAGCGAAAAAAAACACCTCGAAATTCCCTGGGTCGAAATAGCTCATAACCTGCACTCCGAAGTTGTCCTTCAATTGTCTCCTCCGAGAATCCAGCTGTTCTTAGGGAACCACGGTTCACCTCAACCCAAACAGCAGGTCGAAATTGTTCAAGCGTCTTCGACATGCCTGCTATGATCAGGGGTTCAGAACCCTCCGCATCAATTTTAATGAAGGACAAGGTATCATGCCTCGGATGAATGCGTTCTTCCTTCAATACCTGATCAAGTGTTTTCGTTGGAATACTTAAGAATGAAGAAATAAGGGGCCTTGCCGTCTCGTTCGGGAAACGGCTTGAAAACCCGATTCGTTTTGACAGAGCAAATCTACACACACCTTCCTTATCGGCAAGGGCGTAAGTTAGTATTTTCACAATAGAGCTAACCCCATTCTTAGCGCAATTTTCTGACAGTTCGTGTACCGCGCGAAAATCGGGCTCGAATGAGAGAACACGGCCAGAGTTTCCCACTGCACATGCTAGGTGTAGCGTAATATACCCTTTTTCCGCCCCTACATCTACGCAGATCTCGCCTCTTCTTACAAGCGCGTAAATGGCACGAACCAACGCCCGCTCGTACGTACCAAAAAATATGCTAACATCCGAAGAATCCTCTGGGTCAATATACATCCAGAAGCCTGTTGCTACCTTTCGCCATGATTTTTCCTTACCAAGCAAGTTCAAGCGAAGTTTTCGGTATAATCGTACAACCGGGCGCACTAATGGCAGCCCCACCGTCATCCACATTATTCCTCCCAGTCAGACCGTTTCTTTCTTAAGAGCATGCCGCAAAACAAATAACCAGTAAGAGCCTACAGCAATTGCATGCACAATATAGGAAACTAAATACGCAAAGGCTAACCCCAGCGCCCCGTAATGCACCAACATCGAAGAAACACCAATAAAGGTAACGGCCCATATTATGTTCAGCCCTGTTGAGTGCCACTTCTTTCCTGTGCTGGCTATGGCCGTGCCTACTACCGCGATTACCGCCGACAATACTGTTGTCAATACCAATACTGTGAGCACCTCACTGCCCTCTGCAAAATCGGCACCGTAGACACGCATGATTCGTGACGAACAAATCACAATAGCCAAAGCCGGTATTAGGGCTGTTGAAAAAGCCAAAATCAGGTTCATCCGTAGGACCTTCCTAAAATCAGCAATTATATTGTCTCCATATAGGTTTGACAATATTGGCAAGGCAGGTTGTGCTATGACCGTAGGCAAGAACAAAACTGCCATTCGCCATTGATTTGCAGCGCCAAAGACCCCCATCTCCTGATAACCGTTTGGTTGGTTCACTAACATCGCATTTCCAATCCACGTTACTGGAAAAACCACGATGCCAGTGATAACAGTGGGCAGGTAGAAGCTAAAAATTACACGCCACTCAAGAACAGCACTTCGATAACATATATCTACACCACTTTTGCGGCTGGCCCTACGCAGCATTCGCTGAGTGACCAACGTAGTGATAACCCCAACGAGCACCAATCCTACAACCGCACCTTCCACCCCCCAGATCCACGCGCCCAAAATTAAACCAAAGAACGACGCTAATCCCCGTAAGAAATTCACTCTTGCAACCAGATCGAACGCCTCCAGACCAGAAAGCACACCCAGCTGAGCTGCATTAACACTGTAGAAAAAGAGTGCAAATGCTACGATTTGTAAACCTGCCGAAAGATAAGGAGCATTCAGTGCCTCAATAGCCAAAATAGGTGCAAACGCAAAAACTGAAAGTGAAATGGCTAAACTAGTAGCAATTCCAACAATCGAGGTCAGTGCAATTATTCTTCCTGCGCGTTCCGGGTCCTTGTGACGCAATTCCGCCACATATTTTGCTGCCGTCTGCCCCAGACTTGGGCCAGACAACACAGCAAAAGTTGTTAAAGTACTTTGTAGAATCGATAGTTCTCCGTAGCCTTTTGCACCGAGGATCCGACCAACAGGAATTGTTGCAAGCAGAGACAAACCCTGTACACCCAATGAGCCAGTAAAAGACCAAAAAACTCCATTGGCAATACGTACTCCTAAGGGCCCGTCCCCTAACCACTGGCCTTTCAAACACTCCAAAGACACCTTTTTTTGTGCTTTTAGGCCTTTGATCGAACAATAAAATCCCAAATTGCGTATATTCAAATTGTATTCCCCAGGGCTTACTTTTCTATAACGTCTTCTCCTCGGGCTTCTCTGCTCAAATATGCAGCGAAAATCCCCCCTTCACCTCAGCAGATTATCCCAACATCCATATTTCCCATCTCTGCCATGCCCGGTTGTGCTGTTGAACCCATATGTTTGTCATCAACAATTTATCGACGGTCAAGAAAAAATCCTGAAATTTTGTCAGCCAAGGGATGAAGATTTCTAGGTTTTTATTGAGTATTTTATCGGTCAATAATAAATCCGCGACCACTGGCCGTTTTTGAAAAAGACCGGACATGGCTGGGCATAAAAGCTTGTTTTTCCTCTTCAGTGGCGTCACATAACCATAGAATTTCATCCGCAAGCCGGAATATAAAATTAGTATAAAAATCCCTGAAAATAATATAGTTTACAATACACATCGCGACGTTTACCGTGCGGGTCTGGTTTTTAATAGATTTATTGATTCGTCGACTAGCTGACTTTTTAATCGCCATGAATTATTGGTTAATCATCACTCGATTATCTCCCACCGATACGGCCCCAACTTTGCCTATTTGTGCAGATATGTGGTTCATTTTGGATACGAACTGCATTTGATCATTTATTTTTGAATACTAATGGCAATTATATCTGGCAAAGCTTAATTGCTGATTAAACCATTTATTTGGCCGATCAGCAGTTTCCTCCAATCGTTATTCTTAATGGTGAATGGCCCACGTGCAGAAGTTTACGTTCCATATGTTTTCATAATTACTCGGCAATCCTTTGCCTTAGTTATGAATCTCACATTATCCTATTGCTCGCTACAGCAATCAATACAATTCCAGCGGCAACCTGGAGCAAGATCCCTACGCGAAAGTAATCCCCGAACCGGTACCCCCCCGGCCCAAACACCATAAGATTTGTGGGATAGGCGATGGGACTGGCAAAACTGGCGGCAGCCGCGATGGTAATGGCCAGGGCAAAGGGGCGGAAATCGGCGTGCAGCGCCTGAGATGCCGCCAGGGCAATGGGAAAAACGATGGCCACTGTGGCATTGGAGGAGATCAGGCTGGTGTAACCGCTCGTCAGAAAGTAGATCGCCGCCAGTACCCCCAGCGTTCTCAGCGGTAAAGCCAGGCGCACCAGCCCATTCCCCAATACTTGGCCCACACCGGATTTCTGAATGGCCACCGAGATGCCCAGAGCACACCCGATGAGAATCAACACCCGCCAGTTCATGGCCTCCTGGGCCTCATGTAAGGAAATGGTCCGTGATACCAGAAGACCAAGAACCGCCAGTCCGGCGGCAGCCAGCAGCGGGAGGATCTGAAAAGCCGCCAGCAAAACGGTCCCCAGCAGGGCCCCCACAGCCAGCCACATCTGTCGGGGCGGTTTGGATGGCACCTGCACGGAATCGGAAATCAAGTAGAAATCCCGGGAGTTGTACCAGCGCTGCCGGAAATGGCGGTCAGCCAGAACCAGCAGCGTATCCCCCGGCTGTAGAACGATGTCCCCGATCTTCTTGCGGATCCGTTCGCCGCTGCGGTGAATGGCAATGATCACCGCATTGTACCGGGCCCGGAAGTTGCTCTCGCGCACATTCTTTCCTACAAGAGGCGAGCTCGGCGATACCACCGCTTCGTACGGCCGGATTTCTGAAGCGTCATAGCGCTTCAGATCGAAATGGGAATCCTTTATAAGCTGTAGCCCCGGGGTCCGCTGGAGTTCCAGAATGGTTTTGGGCAGCCCGGTAAAAAAGAGTCGGTCGCCTGGGCGGAGGCGTTCTTCAGGACTGGCCGGAGCGATCAGCTTCCCCTCCCGCTCAATCTGAAACAGGAACAGGCCCTTCAGGTGCCGCAGACCCGCCTCTTCCACGGTTTTTCCCACATGCGGGTATTCCGGGGTCACCTTCAGCTCAATGACGAACTCCCGCGTGCTTTCGCTCAGTTCCACAATGGGATGTTTGCGCTCCGGCAAGAGCCGGGGACCCAGAGCCACCAGATACCCGATACCCAGCAAAGCCACCGGAACCCCCACCCTGGATATCTCAAAAAATCCCAATCCTGGCATGCCGTGGTCGATCAGCATGCCGTGCACAATGAGGGTGGTGCTGGTCCCCATTAACGTGCACATCCCTCCCAGGATCGCCGCATAGGAAAGGGGGATCAAAAATTTGGAAGGCGAATATCCGTATTTTTCCGTCCACCCGCGGACCACCGGCAGCAAAACCGCTACAATGGGGGTATTGTTCACAAAAGCGGAGGAGATAGAAACGGGGATCATCAGCCGCGCCAGTTTGCCCCGCAGGGATCCGCCAGGCTTCCCGAGAATCACCTGCCCCAGCTGATTCAGCGCTCCCGTGTTGTAAAGGGCACCGGCCAGAATAAACAGAAGCGCAATGCTCAGCAGCCCCTCGTTGGAAAATCCGGAAAAAGCTTCCCGAACCGTCACCACCTTCCCCACCACCAGCAGCAACAGGGTTGCGGCCAGCACCAGTTCCGGTTCAAACCACTCCTTTACAAGAAAGACGGTCATTAAAATAAGCAGGAAAAGTGTGTACCAGAAGGCGAAATCCATAGGACAGCATCTGCCCTACCATTGAGCGCGTTCAGGCATGGCCACGGGCCCATCCGGCAAGGATTGCCGCTACTTCCGGCCGGGTAAATTCCGGCGGCGGCAACTCTCCGTTCCGCAGCATCTCGCGGACCTTCGTGCCGCTCAAAAAAACGTGATCCGATGGACCGTGCGGGCAGGTCTTCCGGCTGGCCATATTGCCGCAGGATTTGCAGTAAAACGCATGCTCAAAAAAGAGCGGGGTGATCTCCAGTTCCTCCGGGGAGAATTCCCGGAAAATCTTCTGGGCATCGTACGTTCCGTAATAGTTCCCCACTCCGGCATGATCGCGGCCGATGATGATGTGGGTACAGCCGTAGTTTTTCCGGACGATGGCATGAAAGATGGCTTCACGGGGACCGGCATAACGCATGGCCGCCGGAAAAACGGAGAGGAAAACCCGTTCACGGGGGTAGTATTTCTCCAGCAGCACCTGATAGCAGCGCATGCGCACGGCAGCCGGAATGTCATCGGATTTGGTCTGGCCCATCAGCGGATGGATGAACAGGCCGTCCACAATCTCCAGGGCACACTTCTGCAGGTACTCGTGCGCCCGGTGAATCGGATTCCGGGTCTGGAAAGCCACCACCGTCTCCCAGCCGCGTTCCTGGAATACCTGGCGGGTTTGGGCTGGATCCAGGCGGTATTCCGGAAAATCGCGGTGCTCCGGGCGGTTCAGCATGTGGATTTTCCCGCCCAGCAGCAGGTCGCCCTGGCGGTACACGTAGGCAACCCCCGGGTGATTGGCATCCTTTGTGCGGAAGACCTTTTCCGCCTCCCGCTCCTTGTCGTATTCGTACACGTCTTCGATCTCCAGAACGGCCAGCAGCCGTTCGTCCGGAGCACAAAGCGCGGCACGGCTTCCGGGATTCAGCTGCCGGCCCGTATCCCGGTCCACCGCCAGGGTAATGGGCAGGCTCCAGGCCAGCCCGTTCTCCAGGTGCATCTCCTCCACCACGGTGCGGTAGTCCTTCCGGGTCATGAAGCCCTCCAGGGGGCTCATCGCACCGCTGGCGATCATTTCCAGATCCGATACATTCTTGGCATCCAGCCGGATGGCCGGCAGACTGCGTGCCTCTTCCAGCAGGCGTTCCCGCTCCTCTCCCTGTACATACCGGTCAACCAGTGTTCCTCCGTGCGGCCGGATCAATGTTCTGCCTCCCTGCTCGCCTGTCCAGCATCAAGATCCAGATAGCCGTTCTTTTCAAGAAAACGCACCACTTTGCGGGCGTTTTTTTGCACGTCGGTTTCTTCGGCTGTGTCGATAATCAGTTCCGGATGCAGCGGTTCCTCATACGGGGCGGAAATGCCGGTAAATTCAGGAATTTCTCCGGCTCTGGCCTTTTTGTAGAGCCCCTTTGGATCGCGCTGCTCACACACTTCCAGATCACATTTCACATAGATCTCCACAAACGAGCCGTCTCCGATGATTTCCCGGGCGCGGTCGCGATCCGCCCGGTAGGGAGAAATAAAAGCGGTCATGACCACGATGCCGGCATCCACGAAAAGGCGTGCCACTTCGCTGATCCGGCGGATGTTTTCGGTTCGATCCTCCGGCGAAAAGCCCAGGTCCCGGTTCAGGCCGTGGCGGATGTTGTCGCCGTCCAGCACATAGGTGCGGATGCCGCGCTCATACAGGAGATTCTCCACCGCATGGGCAATACTGGATTTCCCGCTGCCAGAAAGGCCCGTAAACCACAGGCAGACCCCGCGGTGGCCGTTTAGCCGCTCCCGGTCCTCGCGCTTAATATCGCCTTCGTGCCAGTAGATGTGTCTGGATCTGGGCTGCATATCCGGCTCCGTTTCTAAATCGGAAAATCACACCGGGCAAAAATGCGTTATCCACGGTCCGGTTTAAAGCGGTTTCGGTAGAGAGAAGGATCCACAGCCGCAATCATCCTTTTCACATCAACGGAATGATCCAAAAATGAACGGATCGCCTCAGCTTGCGGCTGAGGGTTGAGGACAAGCTCGTTATAATCCACTTCCAGCATCTTCATGTTTTTCTGACTTCTGATCCACGCCTTGATCTCTGTCAGATGCTTCTCATACAGTCTGGCCAGTTTTTCATCGTCCTGTGCATCGGGATCTTCGCCCCGGCGGATGAGCATTTTGCGCTGGGAGGCGAGGACCTCATCCAGATTCCGGTTCATAAACAAGATGCGGTACGGATAAAGCACCGGCAGGTGGGGAAGCAACGCCGAGATCACTTTGACGGCTTTCCCTTTTGCCTCCTTCACCCAGGCGGTATCGCCTTTGGGCAATTCCTTGACCCTTTCAAATTCGTAATATCCTTTGGGGTTGTCTTCATCGGCCTTGCGGATACCGTCCGAAAGAATGGGAATGCCGCCGGCCTCCAGCATTTTCATCATCAGGGAAGTTCCGGACCTTGGCAGCCCGGAAACCACAATGATCTCGTCTTTCAGCCTGTTTCTTTTGAATAAATTGAAAATCATTTAGCGTCCCTTCATCGGGTGGTAAAATTCAGGTCCCTTGTGGCCACTCCGGTAGCAAAGCTCCCTGTTAATCCATGTTCCACCAACCCCGCCAGCATTGCCCTGGCATAGGGTATTGAAACATCCGCCGGTGTCCGAGGTTCCTTTATCTATCATTAGCTTTAATTTCCGCTGTGAATGCAGAACGACCCTCCCCGCGCACTCAGCCGCTTCCCCCATCCACCCGGCGCAGCCAGGCCGGGTCAACCTCCACCGCAACGGACTGGCGAATTGCATCGATGCTGATGACAAAACGGTGCCGGTTGCGGATTTCCACCAGGCGGCCGCGGATTCCCATCAGCGGACCATAGGTGATCTCCACCCAATCCCCGGTCACCAGATATTCCGTCGGTTCCAGATCCATGCCTTCCTGCAAAAAACGCCGGATTGCGTCGATCTGATCGTCGGGAATCACGGACGGTTTTCCGCCGAACCCAACCATCCGCACCACCCCTCTGGCCTGCAGAGAGCGGATCCGGTCCTGTGGCGTCACGTGCACAAAAACGTAACTGCGAAACAGCGGTTCTTCCACCCACTTCTTCCGGTCGCTCCACTGGCGCAGCACACGCCGCAGAGGAAGGTACGTCTCAATCCCCTTTTGCCGCAACTCTTCGTCCACCTTCTTCTCGAACCGCGGGCGGGTATAAAGCGCATACCAGTTCAGTTTTTCGGAATCCTGCAAATCCTGGCTTCTCATCCGGCCAATCCGCCCATGCAAAATTTCCGGGCACAGCTCCGCCACGTCAGTCCCAGCTGCCGGGACCGACATGGCCCTTTTCTGCGTTACAGATTTTTTTCGTCCGTTAAGCTAGAATCTCCCCAGCCTGTTACCAGGCATCCATCCGGATATATCCTGATGTTTTATGTGATGCAAGGATGGGCTGGGGATAGCTTTCCAATCCCCCGGTTGGATAACCGCCCCACACCACAACCGATTCCACCACAATCATCGCTCAGATGGTCAATGATTCCCGGTGATGTTTCTTACGCCGCCGCTTGCTGCGCTTCTTCACCTTTTTGCCATCGTCGGTTCCGTAATAGTAATAGTAGTAGTAGTAATAGTAGTAGGAGCCGTACATGTAGGACGACGACACATCGTTCAGCAGCACGCCCAGCAATCTGCCTTCCACGTTCCGCAGGAGTTCGTAGGCCCGGCTAACGGCATTCTGGTCCGTCTTGCCGGACCGCAGAACCATAATCACGCCATCCACCCAGGGGGCCAGAACCAGCGCATCGGTCACCGCAATCATCGGGGGGCTGTCAATCAGCACGTAATCGAACCGCTTTTCCAGCTCCCGCAGCAGCTCCCGCATCCTGCTGGCACCGAGAATCTCGGAGGGGTTCGGGGGCAAAACCCCGGTGGTAATCAGAGAGAGGTTTTCCACTCCCGTCGACTTGACAATATCCTCGAGGGCCATTTTGCCAACGAGGTAGTTGGTGAGGCCGTTTTCCCTTTTAACGCCAAAAAGGTTATGAAGAACAGGCCGCCGCAGGTCCGCATCGATCAGCAGCGTACGGCTTCCCATCTGGGCCAGAGCGATAGCCAGATTGGTCACCGATGTGGACTTCCCTTCGCCGGGACCGGGAGAAGTTACCAGGATTGTCCGGATCGGTTTTTCCGTTTTGGCATACTGGATCTGTGTCCGCAGGGCCCGGTAGGCCTCTGCAATGGGAGATTTGGGACGCAGGTGGGTAATCAGCCGATCAGCAATTTGACTGACCAGCTTGTCATCCGCTTTCCGCCGTTTCGGAGAGGCCGGGATCCGCCGGAACCAGACTCCGTTCCCTTCTTCCGGTTTGATTTCCGGGATGGTGCCCAGCAGGGGCAGCTTCAGGCGTTCCACATCCTCTACGGTACGTACGCTGTTGTCCAGATATTCCATAAAAAAGGTAACCCCCACACCCAGCATCAGCCCGATTATGGTGGCCAGAATGAGATTCAGCTTTTTCTTGGGGGAAACCGGATACTCCGGCGGGACAGCCGGATCCACGATCCGCACTTTCCCGATCTGCCCGGCCCGCGTGATCCGCGACTCCTCGTATTTCTCCTTCATCATCAGATAAATGTTCTCGTTCAGTTTCCGCGCCCTTTCCAGGCGGGCCAGCTGCAGGCTCTGATCCGGCAGCTGCTCCAGCTTCCGGTTGTACTCATCCACCACCTTTTTCAGAGCCCGGGCACGGGCCCGTCCCGCCTGCAGATCCGTCTCCACTTCAATAATCTTTCCGAGCAGTTCCTGGTACGGCTGTAGCGGATCGTTCCCGGGCAGCTTGCTCAGCAGGATCTTCTTAATTTCCCCATTCAGGACCCGCTTGAGCTCTTCCAGTTTCTCCTTTTTCTCCTGCACATCCTGAAAGTTCTCGGGGAAATTGCGCGTTTTGTAGGCGACCAGCTGGGCCTCAATCTGGGCGATATCCTGACGGAGCTTCATGATAAAGGGATGGCTGATCTCTGAAAGCTCCTTCTCCAGCGTACCGCGCATCTGTCCCAGCTGCGACTCCAGGTACTCCAGCCGCTTTTCGTTGGAACGGATCTCCGTCATCGCCTCCTGATAGGCGGATTCGAACTGCACCAGCTGGTCCACCAGCGCCTGGGATTCTTCGGAGAGGACGGCGATTCCGGAGGTCTCCTGATACTTGCGCAGGGCTTCCTCCGAATTCCGCAGTTCTTTCTCTTTTAGGGCCAATTGCTCTTCCAGAAAGCGCACCACCTGGTCGATTTCCCCCCGGCTGGACTCCTGATCCAGCTTCCGGTAGGTTTCGGCCACCGTATTGGCCAGGAAGGCCGCTTCCCAGGCAGAGGGAGCCTTTACTTTGATACGGATGATATCGGTATCCCGGATGGGATTCACCGAAAGGTTCTCCCGCAGCCGGCGGATGGCCAGCTCCCGCACATTGATGCGCCGGTCGCGGTCTTCTTTCTCCATCCTGAAAAGGGCCAGGGAATCCCGGTACCCGGTGGCCAGCAGGTGATCGACCACCCTTTCGGCAAGCAGGCGGCTTTTCAGAATTTCCACCTGGTTGTTTACGATGGTCATCTGTTTGCCGAAAGGCGTCACTTCAAAGAGGGTGCGTTCCAGGCCGCTGGATTCTTCTACCATGACCATACACTCGGCTTCATAAGTGGGCGGCATGGTGAAGGAAAAATAGGCCGTGGCCGCCACCACCGTTACAAAAGACAGCAGGATAATCCAGCGCCCGCGATACAGAACACGCAGGTAGTCCCTCAGATGAACGGTCTGTTCATCGTAATAATTACCGTTAAAAGAATCTTGCAAGGTTCCGCTCCCCTGAACTGGTCAGTTTCGACATCCATGCCATCAAGAGGTGGGACTCATCCTAAGTTTAGTAAAAATAATAGAAAGAAAAATTTAAGTTTCAAGTTAATTTTCTTTAACATTTCAAATTCTCTTCTCCCCATACCCCCTGATGGCCTTTCACCCCTTTTACTGCGAACGCAGATCGATCACTTCCCATCCATCTGGCACATCCAGGCGAAAAACCTTCGCCGGAACTTCCGGCAAGTAGTTCACGCGGTTAACTTCATAGACGGTCCAGTTCTCATTGGCATCCCGGTAGGCAAGCCGGGCCACTTCGCTGCTTTCCGGATTCACCCATACCTCAATGGTCTGTATGAACCGGTCGCTCTCCTTCGAATCGAACACCAGATGAGCCAGCCGGCTTTTTTTGCCCCTCTGGGGCTCCCATGTCATTTCGCGCAGCCGGAACCGGTCCAGGAAATTGAACATAAACTGGCCGGGAAGGTATTCGCTTTCTTCCGGCCGCAGCCGATCTACGAGCACCTGCTGGTTCAGGCGATCTGCCGTCCAGACCGTCTTCCCGTCCGACACCACAATCTGTTCGTCCGTTTCGATCCGGAAGCGGTTGTTTTTCCCGATAATCAGGGTACCGGCAAAGGATTCTTTTTCTCCGGCGATGGCCCACTCAAAATGCTGGGTAAAGCGGATTTCCACTCCCGCCGCCGCACGGAATTTGTTCTGCACGCGCTCGATGATTTCCCGGGCCGAAGGGTCACCGGCCAGCAGGCCAGAAGCCACCACGGTCCCGGCAAGCAAGCCCGGAAGCAGCCGCCTCATTGCCCGCGGTCCCATCATGCTACCCCGCTTCGGTTGTAGATCCCCATCTTCTCCAGGTCTTCGATGGTTACAAATACCTCTCTGCCTTTCACGCCGTCATATTCACCGATGAACCCGGCTTCTTCCAGTTCATCAATGAGCCGGGCCGCCCGGGCATAACCGATGCGCAGTTTGCGCTGCAGCAGAGACACCGATGCCTGATTGTGGGACACCACCAACCGCAGAGCATCGTCAAACAGGGGGTCCCGTCGCTGAATAACCCGGGGACCATCCGGTGAATCCACCACCAGGGTTTCTTCTCTGGCGTGCGGGAGCTCGTACGCCGGGAAGGGGGGCTGCTGGGCCACAAACCGGATCACCTCCTGCACCTCTTCGGTCGAGATAAAAGGCCCGTGCAGCCGGATCGGCTGCGGCTGCCCCGGCGGGAGAAAAAGCATATCCCCGCGCCCCAGCAAACGTTCGGCCCCGTTCAAATCCAGCACCACACGCGAATCGGTTTTGGAAAATACCTTGAAGGCGATGCGTGACGGAAAGTTGGCTTTGATGGCTCCCGTTATCACATCGGTGGATGGCCGTTGGGTGGCCACAATCAGGTGAATCCCCACTGCCCGCGCCTTATGGGCCAGCCGGCCGATGGGATCTTCGATCTCGTTACCGGCTACCAGCATCAGATCCGCCAGCTCATCAATAATGACAATCAGGTAAGGGATTTTCTCAAACTGCTTATCCGGGTGCAGCTGCTGGAGTTCGCCGGACTGCAGCCGGTCGTTGTATTCTTCCAGTGTACGTACTCCAGCATGGGCGAGAATGGAAAACCGCCGTTCCATCTCCATCCACACCCGCTCCAGAATGGCAATGGCATTCTGCGGGGTGGTGATAACCTCTTCATCCAGTTCCGGCAAAGTGATCAGATGGTGGTTCCGCAGTTCGGCGTAAACCGAAAGTTCCAGCTTTTTCGGATCAATCAGAATCAGGCGCACGTCCTCGGGCGAAAACCGATACAGCAGCGAGGCAATGATGGTGTTCAGGCAAACACTTTTTCCAGACCCGGTACTTCCCGCCACCAGCAGATGGGGCATACGCACCAGATCGGCAATATATGTTTTGCCGGTGGTATCCACCCCCAGGGCAATAGGCAGCCGGTAAGTGGTGCTCCGATAAGCGTCCGTATCGATTACCTGCCGGAAGTAGATCATCGCCGGTTCGCGGTTGGGAATCTCGATGCCGACGGCCGATTTCCCCGGAATAGGTGCCAGGATGCGGATCTGGGGCGCCCGCATCACCATGGCCAGGTCGTCAGCAATGGCAAAAAACTTGCTGATCTTGACACCCTGCCCGGGTTCCACTTCAAACTGGGTAACCAGCGGCCCAGGATGAATCCCCACGACCCGGGCTTCAATGCCGTAAACCGCCAGTTTTTCTTCCAGGAGGCGCGCTTCTTCCAGCAGCTGATGGCGTTTTTGCTCCCGGTCTTCGGGAGGGGGTACCTTCAGTATCTCCAGGGGCGGCAGCCGATAATCGGCCGGAACCGTGTCCACGGTTAACCGTTCCTGGCGCTCCGGCACGGATGAAACGTTCCCGTTTCCACGCGATTCTGGTTCTTCGGCAATTGCCTGGCGGGGGGCCTCAATGGCCGGAGCAGATTCCGCAGGCGGTTGGGAGAACCACGTTACTTCCGTGGCAACTTCTTCTGCCTCCACAACCGGTACCTCCTCTCCACCGCTCTCCCGCCGCCTTTCCTCCTGCCGCTCCTCTTCCAGCACCGTTTGCGAACCGGAAACAGCCTCCCGCTCCTTCTTGCGGAGAGCCTTCTGCAGTTTCCGGCGGTGCATCCAGGCCTCCCAGTTCCGCTGGATCCGCCGCCACAGATCTTTTGCCTGTTCGCCGGCCGCTGCCGCCAGCGAGGCCAGTGAAACCTCCGTCAAAGAAAGAAAGACCACCAGTACCACCGTAAACAGCACCAGCACGCTGCCTATCGAGCCCAGGTACCGGTACAGCAGCTGTGCAATAAACAGCCCCACATGCCCGTTGAATTCATGGTTCAGGAGGTTGGCGCTCTGGAAAGTCCTCGGCAATGCAAACGCCACAGAAAAGCAGAGGGCAAAAAAGAGAACATATCCGGTCCGGCGCAGAACGGAAACGATGGCCGCGGACCGCAAAAACGCCCAGCCCCAGTACATGATGAGAAACGGCAAAACCAGAACCGGATAGCCAATGGTGTAAATGAATAGATGATAGGCGATCCATGCCCCCACCAGCCCCATCCAGTTGTTAACGGGAAACCGCTGGCTGCTGTTGGGCCAATCATCCGGGTGGTAGGAAAGCAGGCTCAATAATACCAGGACCCCGAGAACGATCAGCAGCAGCCCCAAAAATTCCCGTTTTTTACGGGTCCGGTTTACCGTTTTTCTGGCCGCCATCAAAAAAGTCTCCAGACGTTTTCAGGACCCAACCGACCGGAAACGGGGCATATCCAGGGGAAAACACCTACCTCGCAGGCAAACAAAAAAAATCTGCAGTCCGACAGATTGATCACCACAAACTCCCTCCCTCTCCCCGAGCTGAATGCTTCCCGAGAAAATCCGAAGATGTTATTCCAAATTAACAAAAACAAACGCTTAAAAGCAATATTTTTCTTCCGTCCCGCGTTTTTTGAACCCCAAATTGAACGCTTTTTTTCTGAAGAAAACGGCCCCCATTTCGCCCAAAAGCTATAAATTGATTTGCCCTCATTTTCATTTTGAACCTGCAAATGCCCCAGCAAACCGATCCCCCAGCCCTTGTAAAAATGAAACGTTTCTTATTTTTGCTGCAATTGAAAATTTGAAAAACGGAACAAAAACGGAGTCAAAAAATTCCCCCTGCCCATCGTTTCTTGGTTTTGTTTCAAAAATTTAAAAATTTTTCCGAAGAATTCAAGGAAAAATTGAAAATCCGAAACAATTTCTCCGGCGCCAGAATTTGCCCCGCTCCGATCTTGCCGTGAAACAAATTCCAGGCTTATGGGACTGAACTCGGGAAAATTGCGGAAACCGGGACATCAGGATCAGCAGATCAGGTCCCCTCTGGCCGGTAGAACGGCGTTTCCACCACCACAGCGGGAACCCTCTTTTTGCGGATTTCGATCTCCAGTTCTGTCCCCACCTCGCTGTACGGTTTTTCCACATACCCCATGCCAATTCCCACATTGAGCATGGGCGAGATGGTCCCACTGGTGACGTATCCTATTTCTTCTTCGCCATGAAAGATCTTGTAGCCATGGCGCGGAAAGCCCTGCCCTTCCATCCGGAATCCGATCAGTTTACGGCGTATGCCTTCTTCTTTTGCCCTGATCAGGGCCTCACGGCCGATAAAATCACCCTTTTTTAGTTTGGTAATCCATCCGAGCCCCGCCTCCAGAGGGTTGGTGGTCTCGTCGATATCGTTGCCGTACAGGCAGTATTTCATTTCCAGGCGCAGGGTATCCCTGGCTCCCAACCCCACCGGTACCAGGCCGTACGGTTCCCCGGCTTCCAGCAGTTTCCGCCAGACGGTGGGACCCGCTTCGTTGCTCATATACAGCTCAAACCCAAGTTCACCGGTATAGCCCGTCCTGGAAATGGTCATGTGGAATCCGGCCAGCTCTCCTTCCACAAAATGGTAGAACCGGATCTGTGAAAGATCCACCGGCGTTAGCGGCTGCAAGATTTCCAGAGAACGGGGTCCCTGAACCGCAATCAGGGTTACATCGTCGCTGATGTTGGCCAGTTCCACCCCCTCAAACTTGTGTTCCACCAGCCAGTTCCAGTCCTTTTCGATATTCGCCGCGTTAACCACCATCATATAATGGTCCGCATAACGGTAGACCAGCAAATCGTCCACGATGCCGCCGTGGTCATAGCACATAGCGGAGTACTGAGCCTGGCCTACAGCCAACCGGCTCACATCGTTGATCGTCATATATTGCAGGAACTTTTCCGCCTCGGGTCCGCGGAAAATAAACTCCCCCATATGCGATACATCGAACATCCCTGCAGCGGTGCGGACGCTCCGGTGCTCCTGCAGGATGCTGGTGTACTGAATCGGCATCAAATACCCGGCAAATTCCACAATTTTGGCTCCGAGGCGGACGTGCTCATCATACAGGGATGTTTTTTTGGCCATTTCCCTACTCCTTTCTCCGCTATGTTCTGCGGCAAACGGTGGCTTTCTGAATTCAGTGCTTCCTTCCTCACAACCGGCAACTGCCCATGGACATCGGGAGAAGGGGGTAGGAGCCCCCCTCCCCATATCCGGAAAATCAGAGCAATTTCTTCAGGCTGGACTGCATGCGGTCCAGGGCCTTCTGGATGTTCTCCACCGAATTGGCATAGGAAAGCCGCAAGTAGCCTTCTCCATATTCACCAAAGGCGGTACCCGACAGGACCGCCACACCGGCATCCTCCAGGAAGAAATTGGCCAGTTCCTTGGTGGATTTTCCGGTCCGTTCCACCAGCTCTTTCACATTGGGAAACACATAGAAAGCGCCGTGGGGCTTGAGGCAACGGATCCCCTCGATAGCATTCAGCCCATCCACAATCACATCGCGCCGCCGCTTGAACTCTGCCACCATGGCTTCGGCGTCATCCTGAGGCCCCTGCAGGGCCGCAATGCCGCCGTACTGAATAAAGCTATTGGGGCAGGAATTGCTGTTGATCTGCAGCTGGGTAACCTTTTCAGCCAGCCATTCCGGCATCACACCAAACCCAAGCCGCCATCCAGTCATCGCGTAGGTCTTGGAAAACCCGTGCAGGATGATCGTTTTTTCCTGCATTCCCGGATAGGATGCCACCGAAATGTGTTCGCCTTCATAAAGGATGAACTCATACACTTCATCGGAAAGGATCATAATATCACGGTCTTTTACCAGCTCCACAATTCCCTCAATGGTCTCACGGGTCAACACCCCGCCGGTGGGGTTCTGGGGACTGTTGAGAATGATCATCTTCGTTTTCGGCGTGATCAGCCGTTCCAGATCCTTCAGATCAAAATTGAACTCTTTTTCCTCGAGCAGCGGGATGGGAATCGGCTTGGCGCCAACAAACTGGATCACCGATTCGTAAATGGGAAACCCCGGATTGGGATAGATCACTTCGTCGCCTTCGTCTACCAGGGCCAGAATGGCAAAAAACATAATGGGCTTGGCTCCCGGGGTTACCACCACCTGTTCCGGCTTCACCTCAATACCGCGGGATTTCCCCACCGATTCGGCGATGGCCTTCCGCAATTCTGGAATTCCAGGCGCAGGGCCATAATGGGTGTGCCCTTCCCACAGCGCCTTGACCGCCGCTTCAGAGATGTGCTTCGGCGTATCAAAATCCGGTTCACCGATCTCCAGATGGATCACTTCCCTGCCCTGGGCCTCCAGCTGTTTGGCTTTTGCCAGAACTTCAAAGGCTGTTTCCGTCCCGAGCCGGTACATACGTTCAGCAAGTCTCATATTCCTTTCCTCCTTTTACCTTAGGTGCCGATTTACGTCATCCACTGTACATTTTTCTGTTTCAGATAATCCATCAATCGAGGAAGGTGCCTGACCATTAACAGGAGATCCAGAATGACGAGAAAAGGAATCATCTCGGCCGGCAACCTGCCTCCTTTATGCAGGAACCACAGAAAAGGCAGCAGCGCCCCAAAACCGATCATACTGGCGAGAATCACCTTCCGGAGGATCGCGTAAGCAAGACCCCACACACCCATCCAGAAAATCACGAGGACCGGGGCAGCGACCACCAGCCCACCGGCTGCTGTCGCCAGTCCCCGTCCACCCCGAAACCGCAGCCACAGAGGAAATGCGTGTCCCACAACCGCAGCCAGGGCCGCCAGTCCCAGGAGCTCCGGCCGCCCGGGAAAGAAGCGCCATACCAGCCACACCGGAACGGCCCCTTTCAACGCATCAATAAGGAGAACCAGAAGCCCGTACTTCCAGGACTGGACCGTACGGATGGTATTGAGTGCCCCAACATTGCCGCTGCCGGCCTGCCGGATATCAATCCCCCGAACCGCTTTCACCAGCAAATAGGCCGTAGGGAACGAACCCGATAGATATGACACTCCCATTATCAGCAGGCCGGATTCCCACATGCATTCACCTCCAAAGGCCTGTAAATTTTGCCAAAAAGTATCACAAAAACCTGCCCAATTCAACGGCAAATTGGAATTTGTTTAACCGTTAAAAAAATTTCTTTCTTTTTCCTCCGCTCCACAGCTTCCCTCTTCCCGGTTGCGCCAGAATGTCCTCCATGTCCAGAAAGAGCGCCAAAGGGTGACAGAATCTGCGCCCAAGCTTTGTTTGCAAAAGGGCCTTTCCGCTTTTATTTTTGCCACTGTAACCATTGGCAACCGAAGAAAGGGAAAAAAGCCGATGAAGCGTATCCGGTTACGGATCCGGATCCCGTGGGTCACCCTGCGGGATTACTTTTTCATTCTATTCGGTTCCTTCCTGATGGGGGCCGGGATCGGTGTGTTCCTGATTGATGCCCGCGTGGTGCCCGGCGGCGTAACCGGCCTGTCCATGGCCGTTCATTACCTTTCCGGCAACCGCATCCCGGTGGGCCTATTGATGTGGCTCCTCAATGTGCCCCTGTTTGTCTGGGGCATCAAAGAGCTGGGAAGCCGTTTTGGACTGAGGACATTTGTGGGTTTTACGGCCAGCTCTCTTTTTGTGGACCTGCTGCGCGGAGAGGTGCCCGGATTCCGCTTCCTCCGCTTGCACCAGCTGCCCTCCATTCAGCATTTGCAGCACCAGGATTTTTTATTCCTTATTCTTTGCGGAGCCGTGCTCCTCGGTGCAGGGCTCGGACTGGTGTTCAAATTCAAGGGAACAACAGCGGGGTCCGACATTGTGGCTGCCATCCTGAACAAACGCTTCGGTATGAAACCCGGACAGGCCATCCTCTTCATCGACTTCTTCGTTATTACCCTGGCTGGAGCGGTGATCGGGCTGAAGCATCTGGATGTTCACCGGCCAGCCCTTACGCTGACCCTCTATGCCTTTTTCCTCCTTTTCGTTTCCAGCAAAATCATCGATTGGATCATTGATGGCTTCGATTATGCCCGCTCGGCCCTGATTATCAGCCAGCGCCCGCAGGAAATCGCCGATCTTATCATGAACCGCTTCAGCCGCGGAGCGACCGCCCTGAAAGGAAGGGGACTCTACACCAACCAGGAACGGGAAGTCATCTATACCGTTGTCTCCAGAAAAGAAATTGGGGAACTGGTGGAACTGGTAAAATCCACCGATCCGAAAGCATTTGTTATCGTCAATTACGTCCATGAGGTACTGGGGGAGGGGTTCCGCCGCCGTATCTGAGGGCAAGAAAATGGCCCCCTTTTGACCGCACTCCCGGAAACGGCGGGGGAAATTCGGACCGCGCGGCGTAAAAACTTCTGCCTCAGTTGCCCTCCCCTGAGTTTTATCTTGACTTGCTAAAGGATTTTCGTTAGAATTAGTTCAGTTTGCGAACAAAAAGGAGGAATCAGAAAAAAGAATGCCCCTGCGAGAACTGGAGAAGAATATTTCCCTGCTGAGGGACATTAATGAGATTTACATTCTCAAACTCATCAAAGAACAGGGCCCCATCTCGCGGGCGGAGATTGCCCGGCGCTACAACATTTCGCGTGCGGCCGTATCCGACATCGTCAACCGTTTGCTGGACCGCCGGTTTGTGCAGGAGATTGGGGAAGGAGTTCCCTCGGGCCGAGGTGGGCGCAAACCGGTGCTGCTCACCTTCAACTACCAGGCTGGATTCATTATCAGTATGGAAATGAAAAAGTCCACTTGCCGGATTGCCCTCTGTGACCTTCAGGCTGAAATCCTGGACGAGGAGCGCTGGGCCTTTCCCGCAACCCTGGAGGCCGAAAAGCTCCTGGATCTTACCTGCGAGTGGATTGAAACCCTCCTTCAGCGGAACCGGATTCCCGGAGACCGGCTTCTGGGCATCAGCTTGGGCATTCCCGGCCTGGTAGACTTCGATCAGGGCATCCTGAAGGAGGCGCATACGGCGCACCCGTGGGCCAATTTCCCCCTGAAAGAGGCCTTCGAGAAAAAATTTAATACCAACATTTACATCGATAACGACATCAAGCTTTCCACCATTGGCGAATACATTTTTGGCCAGCAGAAAAAAATAAACACCATGATCCTCCTGGGAGTCCGGGAGGGGATTGGGGCCGGATTCATTCTCAACGGCCAAATCTACCGGGGCATCACCTACAGCGCCGGCGAAGTGGGATACGACGAACTGGGGTATTTTTTGCCAGAAAAAAATGAATTCCCGCTTTTGTTTCACGGCCAGCGCTACCTGGGCGATATCCTTTCCCTGAACAACCTGATCGGGTCGTTTCAAAAAGCTCTGGAGAACGGGCGGGATTCCTTCCTTCGGAAGGTCCTTCGCGAAAAAGGAAACATCTCGCCGGGAGACCTGGTTCACGCCGCCAGCGAAGGGGACGAGCTGTCAAGAGAGATCCTTACCGAATATGGCCATTTGCTGGGCATCCTGAGCGTAAATCTGATCAATCACCTGAACCCGGAAATGGTGGTGTTCGATGGAGAAATTTTCGAGCACAACGACCTGGTTCTGGATGTGATCCGGGAACGCGTACACCGGGACATTCTTCATCTGCCTTCCGCCACGGTGCAGCTCTGTCCCTCGGTCACCAAACGCAACAGTGAGATTATGGGGGGTGTGGGCCTTGTGCTGGAAGATCTGTTCGAACCACCGGCAATCGATACGCGGAAATACCGTATGGTATTTGAAAAATAGCTTTGGGCCGGACAGCGGCCGAATTGGGTAAGGCACGGGAGGAAGACAATGGATTTCACGAAGTGGAAAGACTTCGCGCCGAAGGTCGGCTGTTATTTTGCCTGCCGGATCCTCGGATCTTTTCAGTGTGAACGGATCGTTGAACTGGCGGAAAAACTGGGAATCCGGGTGGAATATTTGCCGGAATCGGGATTCATCCTGCGATCAAACCGGATTGTTCTGACGCGGTACCTTCCCCGCATTCCAGCTATCCGCATCTACGGCGACCAGGTATTCCGCCTTCAGGAGAGGCTCCGCCGGAAAAACATACACGTGGAATTTCATCATCTGGTATATCATGCCATCGCCAGGGAAATCGGCCACCATCTGTTTTACTGCTTCCTGAAGGAATGCAAACCGGCCTACGCTGTCCGGTCGTGGCCAGCTTTCGAGAAATGGTTTACAAGACGCTACTCATCTTTGCAAGATGCGTATCATTCTTAAGTGGCCTTCGGGCTCAAATCACTGGTTGGGGGAACACCCGCTCGACGCCGCCCTGCAGATGTGGAAACAGCACGGTATAGACGGGATCCTCATTCCCCTTCTTCCATGGGAACCCTCAGCTACTTTTGCCCTGGAGCGGTATCCGGAATCCTGCCGGGAATACGGTCTGGAATGCTGGTTTTTGATTTCCGTATTCAACAATCCACGTTTTTTGCAGCGGTACCCGGATGAACGCGTGATCGGCAGAAAAAAAGAGACCATAGCCTACCCGGGATGGTTCGCGCCGATCTGCCCATCCAGCTCCCGGTTCCTGGATGAATGGATTGCGTGGGCCGAAGACCTGCTGAAGGATAAAAAAGCGGACGCCCTGGTGCTGGACCACCTGTTTGTCCCGGTTTTCTGGTATGGCAGTGGCGGAAACGTTGCGGAAGAGGAATGGCCGCCGTACTGCTATTGCAATCGCTGTCTGAGCCGGTTTGAAGAATCCGTCCGTAAACCGCTGGAAGATGTAACCGCCCTTGATTGGATCAGATGGCAGCAAACCCGGATTTCGGCGGCTCTGGAAGCGATCCGCGCCTGCCTCGATCGGTGCATAGCAACCAGGAAGATCGGCGTCCAGGTCCCCCCGCTGGCCTCTCCGGGAAGTTTACAGCCGCGGCCGCAGTATGCCGGTCTTAATCTGGAAGCCCTCAAAGAGCATACCGATTTCACCAGTCCCGTGGTTTATCATGGCATTCTGGGCTGGTCCGCCGACCAGGTACTGGCCTATCTGGTAGAATGGATTGCCAGAACCCCGCAGCCGGTGGTTCCTTCCTTTCAGGTCACCAGAACGCACTGGGACCGGAACCACCGCGACCCGGCGCAGACAGTCCGGCAACTGTTGTACCGCATCACTCCGCTGCCCGTGGAAGCCGTAACCCTTTTCCACGCCGGCGATCTGCTAACCCCCGAAAAGTTAACCGCCGTCCTTCCGTAACAGCCATTCCGGAAAATAGCGGAAAAGCGGGTCTCCTGGGCCCTTTCCGGAAACGGAGAAACAAAGATCCAGTTTTTTCAGGGTGTGCCCCGCAATCCGATCATTTAAAAGATTGGCTTCTCCTCTGGCTTGCGGTAAACCCAGAAAAAGGACGGCTATCGAGGGGCATCGTGGCCCTCCCGGGCGGCGATCCACCGCGCGGCATCCAGCAGATCTTCGGCAACGTAGTCCGGTTTCACGGGATATTCGCCATCCTCTCCTGCCTTGCCCGTACGGACCAGAATGGTGGTGAGCCCGGCGTTTTTTCCCGTCTGGACATCCACCGTCTTATCGCCTATAAAATAGCTCCGGCTTAGATCCAGATTGAGATCTTTCTGCGCCTGCTGAATCAAACCGGTTTTGGGCTTGCGGCAGGAGCAATTCTCTGTCACGCTGTGCGGGCAGAAATAGATCTTGTCAATCAATACCCCCTCTGGTGATAGAAGCTGGAACATCCGGCGATTCACCCGGAAAAAGTCTTCCACCCGAAAATAGCCCAGACCGATCCCCGCCTGCGTCGTCACAATCACCAGCCGGAAGCCCAGCTCCTGCAGCAGTTTCAGCCCCGCTACCGCATTGGGAAGAAGCTGGAATTTTTCCGGCTCGTGCAGGTATTCCACATCCACATTAATAGTGCCATCGCGGTCCAGGAAAACAGCCGGGCGTGCCTCCGGAGTCGGAGAAGGAAAATACACGGCCCGCTCGTATTCCACCACCCGGCTGGCGGCCTCCCCAGATGCCCGGATTTGCTCGATCAATCGGGTTGTAGAAATCGAAGTTTCCAGAGGGATAAGCAATACCCTTCCCCCGTAGGACTCCACCAGCTCTCGGGAAGTGAGCTGATCCGCGGTGTAATCCCCTGCCTTAATATAAAGGTGCGGCTTAAGTGCCCGGATATTGGCATGGTTCCGCGTTTCGGGAAAAATAAACACATAGTCCACACTTTCCAGCGCCGCCACCACTTTCGCCCGGAGTTTCTCCGGATTAATGGGTCGGTCCGGCCCTTTGAATGACCGGACGGATTCGTCAGAATTGACCCCCACGATGAGAACGTCGCATTCCTGCCGGGCTTTCTCAAGATATTCCACGTGACCGGCATGAAGGAGATCAAACACTCCCGAAGTGAACCCGATTGTGAGCCCTTCAGCTCGCCATTCCTCACAAAGTTGCGCCAGCTCCTCCCGGCTACGGATTTTTTTCTGCACCGGCATGTTCCTTTCCCTCTTTACATGGTCTTCTGAATGTAAGCACAAAAGACCGTTCTTTGCAATGGCAATCCTCTTCCCGGGGGGGCCTTGACAATCAGGGTAGAAAGTCGCTGGCGATTTTTGCTCCCGATTTGTCTCGCACCGCGGTCACAGCGCAATGGTCAAACGGGGCAGACAAAACCGGGGAATGGCCGCCCCAAACGTTGACGTGTGCGCCACAACAAGCTAACAACCGTGAGGAAACACGATGAAACTGCAGCGCAATTCTCGGACCGCGGAAATCACATCCACCAAATAGGACTTAAACAAGCTGAAGTTTAGGTTACAAAAATGCGGACAACATAAAGTGGCCCGGAGAATTTTGAACACACGAATAAAGAATAGTTTGAATATGCGCGAATGTCCATCGCACCCCGTTCAGCCAGCTCCCCTGCTCAAAAACTTGGCACAAATTTATCGGTGGGGGAATAGCAAGAGATCGGCAAAAAATCAAAGCAGACGGTTTGGAATAAAACGATGCGGCCGTCTAATCGCTTGCGGCTTTCATATCCCCAGAATCGGGGGCTTCTTCACCCGGTCGCTCTCCGGATGTTTCGGCCAGGACCTGTTCCAGATACTCCTTGACCCGGCCGTACTCACTGCGGACCACGGTCCACACTTCTTCTGCCACTTTTAGCTGCCGGTTCTTGCCAGCCTTTTCCAGCTGGTACAGAAGATCATAAAGTTCCACTGCTCCAACGTTTCCGCTAGCTCCTTTAAAGGAATGAGCTTCCCGTTCGATCCGCTCAAAGTCGCGATTCCGTAGCGCCTCTTCCAAGTTTTTCAGCCGCTCGGCTGAATTTTCGAGAAACAGGGAAATCAGAGAATTGACGACTTCTGGGTCATCCCCCACAGCGTCCCGGAGGATGCCCAGATCGACCGGGGTATTCCGTGTGCTCTGTTTGTTTTCGCGGGCTGGTGGCCGTTCTTCGGGCTTTTTCCTTTCCATCAAACCGCCCCATTTATTGATTTTTTCAAACAGAACGGCCGGCTTGATCGGTTTTGAGATGTAATCGTCCATACCGGCCTGCAGGCAGCGTTCCTCGTCCCCTTTCATGGCGTGGGCGGTCATGGCAATGATGGGAATCCGCTCTCCCTCCGGCTCCATCTTACGGATGGCGGCTGTGGCCTCAAAACCATCCATTTCCGGCATCTGTACATCCATCAGGATCAGGTCGTACCGCTTCTTCTTGAGAGCTTCCAGAACCTCTTTGCCATTGGTGACGGCATCGGCATGGTAGCCACCTTTCTCCAGAACTTTCAGGGCCAGCTTCCGGTTGATTTCGTTATCTTCCGCCAGCAGAATTCTCAAATTGTGCTTCTTGATCTCTTTCAGCTTATGCTGGGTAAGTAGTTCTTCACTGGAATGGATTTGCGTTTCTCCATTCAGGATGGCGAGGAGCAAACTGTACAGCTGCGATTGCCGCACCGGCTTCAGCAGGTAGCCCACACACCCGAATTCTTTGCACATCCGGGCATCGCCACGCTGCCCGATGGAAGTCAGCAGCACCACGGGGGTATTTTTGAGCTCCGGTGTTTCCCGGATCAGCTTGAGGGTCTGAAAACCATCCATCCCCGGCATTTTGGCATCCAGAAGGACCAGATTGACGGTTTGTCCATTTTTGGCTTTCTGCTTAAGGGTGTGGTAGGCCTCAACGCCATCGGCGGCCTGTTCCACACGGCAGCCCCAGGACTCCAGGCAGCTGGCAAGCGAAAGCCGGGTAGTCTGGTTATCATCCACAACCAGGACCGAGACACCTTCAAAATTCCGGGTGAGACCGCTGGGTTCTCTCTGCACCTTCTGCTTTTCGAAGGGGATCCGGAACCAGAACGTGCTGCCCTTGCCCACCTCACTTTCCACCCAGATCTCTCCTCCCATCATCTCCACAAGCTGCTTGGAGATGGTCAGGCCCAGGCCCGTTCCTCCGTACTTTCTGGAAGTGGAACCGTCTGCCTGGGTGAAACTGTCAAAAATGCGGTCCAGGCGGTCTTCCGGAATCCCGATTCCGGTATCGCGTACCGAAAAAAGAAGCGTAGCCTGTTCGTCCGTCTCCTCCTCCAGATCCACACGGATGGCAACTTCGCCCTCGTCCGTGAACTTGATCGCGTTGCCTACCAGATTGATAAGGATCTGCCGCAGGCGCGCGGGGTCGCCACGCAGCAAAGAAGGCACATCGTGATGTACAAAAGAGTTCAACTCCAGGCCCTTCTTGTAGGCGCGGTAGGCCAGGGTATCCAGTACGCCCTCCACAGTGAGGCGCAGGTCAAAATCGATGATCTCCAGTTCCAGCTTTCCGGCCTCGATCTTCGAGAAATCCAGAATGTCATTGATGATGGTGAGGAGAGCCTCGGCACTTTCTTTGATGGAACGGGCAAATTCCTGCTGCTCGCTGTCTAAATTGGTATCGAGGAGCAGTTCTGTCATTCCGATAATGCCGTTCATGGGGGTGCGGATTTCGTGGCTCATGTTGGCCAGAAACTGGCTTTTCGCCTCGCTGGCCGCTTTGGCCAGTTCGGCATTGCGTTTCTCGCTTTCGTAGAGGCGGGCATTTTCCAGAGCAATGGCGATCTGGTCCGAGAGGATGCGCATGGACCGCACATCCCATTCCGAAAACGCGTCTTTCTGGTCACTCTCAATAACCAGAACGCCCACAACCTTTTCGCCCCGCTTAATGGGGACCACCAGTTCCGACCCAAGATCAGGCACAACGGGTTTGTACTCCGGATCGTTTTCCACATCGCGGCAGAGAATAAGTTCTCCCATTCGATAGCAGCGTCCCACCAGTCCCTCGCGGATGGATTGCCGGTAACCGATCTGAACAAAATGGGAATACTCCCCCGCCTGGTGGGTTACCACCATCTCCTCTGTCTCTTCATCGTACATGAGGAGGACCACATGGTTGTAGCCGAAATTTTGGTGGACCTCTTCGACGATTTTGCGTGCCAGCTGGTCGAAATCGAGCGATGAAGCGATATCCTGGGCCACCCGGCTGATCAGGTGGAAATGTTCGGCGCGGCGCTTCTCCATTTCAAACATGCGGGCGTTTTCAATAGCCACTGCGGCCTGCCGCGCCAGCACACTGAGAATTTTCAAGTGTTTCTCGCTGTACCGATTGGCCCCCCACTTGTTGACGGTCAATACTCCAATTCTACGGTTTTCAAACATAATGGGGACGGCAATCATGGACTCCGGCGCCACTTTGGATTGGGGGGTGTAAAAGGCACGGGGATCTTTCTGCATGTCGCCAATTAATTCTGCCACTCCATGCTCCAATACCCAGCCCGTGATTCCTTCTCCCAGGCGCAGGGGGGGCAGGCATTCATCTTCTTTCCGATAGTCTTCGTCGCCGTGTCCGTAATATGCGGGTTTCAGAAGCTGCTCTTTTTCATCCCAGAGCCAGATCCGGCAGTTGTCGAAATCTACCAGATCCCGCACACCATCCGCCAGGGCAGTAACCACTTCCGAAACCGTAAGCAGCCGGTTCAGCCGCTCCGATAAGCGGTTGATGGTCTCCAGCGAATTCTTCCATTCCAGCGTTTCCTGATAGGCCTTGCGCAGGATCTCACGGTTTCGTTCCCTGTGGGTGATGTCCTGAAAATACCACGCCCGGCCGTAAATGGTGCCGTCTTTACCTTTCACAGGGAGGGTAGTAAAGGACAGGATCCGTCCATCCTTGAGCCGCAGCCGCAATCCGGCTTCGCTGCGTTCCGGATCGCCGTGCAGTTCGCTGGCCATCTGTTTAAACCGTTCCGCGTCTTCGAGCTGGGGTAAAATTACCCGCAGCAGCTGCCGTCCCGTCCTGAACGGGCCGTCATCCGGGAGCTTCCAGATTTCCACGAACCGCTGGTTGTAACTGAGAACCCGGCCCTCCGGATCGATGACAAGAATTCCATCAAAGGTAGCTTCTTGCTGTGCCTTAAGGATGGCATAGGCCTCACTGATTCGCCGTTCGGCTTCTTTCCGTTCGGAAATATCACGAAAGATTGCCGTGAAATACGGTCCGTCCTGGGTCCGCCAGCCCGAAAGGGAAATCTCCATTACAAACGGAGTACCGTCGCTGCGGAGCCCCTCCGTCTCATGGATTCGTTCAAAAAACAGGCTGGATCCATTGGTTTCAAATTCGTGTATGGCCTCGGTAAGCTGCTTGCGGAATTCTTCAGAAAACATGGGATCGATGGGGTTGCCCACAAGATTTTCAATGCGGAATCCCGTGAAATCGGCAGCGGCCTGATTCATGAAAATGACCCGCCGCTGCCGATCAAAGGTCACAATACCATCCCTGGCAAACTGGGTGATCATCCGCAAGCGCTGTTCCGATTCGCGTAGCGATTCCTCAAAAAGGAAGCGGTCGGTTACATCCCTCACCGTGCCCTGCGCCGCGTATTCCCCTCCATAGCGGATGGCCGAAACAGCAAAATCACAGAACCGGACGGTACCGTCTTTCCGCAGAATTTTGGCGCTGTACTCCGAAGGTACCTTTTCCCCCAGAGCCCGTTTCCGGGCGTATTCCCGTAACCGTTCGCGGTCATCCGGATGAATCAGATCCCAGATGACCATGTTCATCAATTCCTGGCGCGAATAACCGGTGATCTCTTCGATTCTTTTGTTTACATACAGAAAATGATCTCCCCGGTATATGTACACCCCATCCAGCGAATTTTCCACCAGGGTGCGGTATTGCGACTCCGATTCCTCCAGCCGTTTTAAGAATTGCCGCTCTTCCGTGACATCGCGGATTAGCCCGGCTACTCCCCGTAGTTTCCCCCCGGAATCGAAATACGGCGTTGTGCTCGCCCGAAGGGTTTTTATTTTCCCTTTCAGTGTGCGAATTTGAAATTCACATCCACGGCTATTTAAGCCTTCCGAAGTCCAGAGCGCTTCCTCCGCAGCTTTTTTTCCCAGATCTGGCAAAAACTCATAAACCTTTTTGCCCAGTAGATCCCCCGGAGTTGCTTCCATCATCTCACAAAACGATTGATTTATATAGCGGAAACGCCCTTCCCGATCCACCACCACAAACCCCTGATTCAGATTCTCGATAAGCGTCTGGTAGATGTAGCTCAGCTGTTCTCCATTTTCAGACAGACGGGAGGATTTCTGGGAGCGGGGAGACAGGAAATTCAGAATGGCCAGAAAAACTACCATGCCTGCAGTGATCAAAAGAAAAGGCAGAAAAGAAAAACGAAAAACAGCGTCCCAGATTGGATAACTGAGAGCAGCAGCGACCGGTAGACTTGCCAGAATATTCATCCCTCCATGGTTCTTTCAGTGCCTTCTTGCCTCTTCCCGTCTTATGCCGAATAAAAACCGGCTATCTGATTTATCGACCATGGAGGACAAACGGATTAGGCAAATTGTGTGAAAAAATAGAGGAACTCTTTAAATTGTTCAAAAACACAACGGAAATCGAACGGATCATCATTCGAAATCCAGTTTTTTATTTTTCTATTTGACTTCTAAAAGAAGATGACTATCTTTTTACTAAAATAATTTGATGATCCTCAATCTATTGTACGAGAATTGCAAGCAAGATTCTTTTCGCGAATGCAAATATTAATATTCCCGCTATTTTGAAATGAAACCGGAACATGTACCTGGAAGGCTGCAGGCAGAAACGATGACATTCCCGGAAAAAGCCATGCATCCATCAAACTCGATCCGTCGAATCTCAAGATCTGCACTCGGAATTGCATTATTTTTTCAATTCATGGCTTTTCTAACCGGCTGTTCACACATACAAATAGACAATAAGCCGCTATCCAGGGTGTGGGCTGAGCCTTTTCGTGTCCAAATTGACACGAAAAGAGGTTCGGTTGATGGGCTACCCAGCCAATTGATTACGACGGATATCAATGGCGACAGAGAAAGCGAGATCATATCGATCATAAATAATAGGAAATTCGATAGCATCTCTATGCTCATAATCCGTGACATCCACGGTAATAATATTTTGGCTTACAACGACACGGCCATATTTTCTTATATCGACAGTTATATCGGCGAATCATACAACGAGATAAGATTGTATTTTTCCGCTGTTCGCAAAAAAGACCTCTACATATTCTATTTGTCTCCCCAAAATCCCGTACCTCCAACGGCTATTGCCTACTGGAAAATGAACCAGATTCTAAAAGACGGGGGAGGGTATTGCGGATTTAGACTGGGAAAAATAATCCCAAAACCACACCCGATTCTGGTTGTTTCGATCATAACCACATTCTTTACCTCACCGAGGCACATCGTCCTGATCGACCTGGAAAAGAAAAAAGTCATTCGCGATGTGGAAATTGGTCCTTTTCCTCAAAGCATATGTGTGGGAAATTTTGTTGGTGACGAGCGTCCGGAAATTCTGATTGGCACATGGGCTCCTTCCAACGGAGCAATAGGTAGTGGCATGGATGATGGGCACTCCTGGTTGATCTTAATGGATCTGGAAGGCAACATCCTGCACAAGCAGGAAATGGGTCGTTACGGGTCTTTTCTTTACTTATCCCCTCAACCATTCTACGGACCCGATGGATATGCGAGGGTGCTTTTTGTACGGGCCAACTACGGCCGGGAGGAAATGTCACCGGATCATGTTGGAGTCTGGAGTTTTGCCACGAGAAATGATTACTCAAAACTCGAATTCCCGCAAAACATTATCACAAATTCCCCATTCTTCTTCCAGGATACAGAAACGGGCAAACAAATAGCAATCTTTGCCATGAACGATGGGACATTCGCCCTGGTAAACCAAGACCTACAAATTGTCGCCACTCGCCGTTTTACTTTCGATCCGGAGTGGAAAGTTTTGACGCCTGTTTTGGCAGAAAACATCCTGGGAGATGCCAGAAAAGAAATCGTGCTGATCAAACCAGAATCCGCCTATATAACGGATAACCGGCTGAATATTCTCGCAAGCATCAAGGGAACACTTATCAGAAGTACAGTAATGATGAATAGTGAGGCACACAAAAGACTGTTGCTTGCTCCCAGTAATTCCAAACGCATTTATTTTGCAGTAATCAATAAAAATCCCTGGTATTACGGGCTGCGTATTGGGGCGCCGCTGGTTCTCATTATCGTTGTTGGCAGCCTTTATTATTCCATTCATTCTTTTAGGAAAAACGTAAATTTGCGGCGGATTCAGGAAGAAAGTTCTTTCCGGAGCTGGGTCCTCGAATCGGTGGACATGGGTATTCTTATTTTCGATGCGGCGGGGCGCCTGAAGACCGTCAATCGCCGGGCAAGAGAAATTCTGAACTGGCCGGCCCGACTCCCTGAAAAACTGGAAGATCTGGCAAAATCTCTGGCTTCCCGCCAGTACGCAGAATTGAGCCGGATTCTCCAACAGCTCTCGGCTCAAAATGCCCGCAGGATCCAGCGAGAAATTGAACTGGAGCAAGGTCAGGATCGGCGGCGCTACCTTGTTACCGCAGACTTACTACAAAACGACAAAGGACGGATGGTAGGCAAGGTCCTGTCGATCAAAGATGTAACTGAACTGGTGGAGAGCCGGGAATTCCTGGCCTGGACCCGTTTTGCCCGACAGCTGGCCCATGATATCAAATCATCCCTTTCCCCTATTCAGCTGGCCACGGAAAAACTGCGGCGGCAGTTTCGCGATCTCGATCAAACTGCCATTTCTCGCAGCGAACGGTACCTGAGTTACATCGAAAAAGAAATGGAACAGATCCGCACGGTGGCCGAATCGCTCATGCAACTGGCAGAGTTGGAAAAGGGGGAACGGAATTTTCTGGACATCAATCTTGTGGTACGGGATGCCGTGGAGCGTTTTGAACCCCACAGGCTGGCCGGTATTGAACTGCAGCTGGAACTCTGCCGAGACCACCTTCCGAAAATTCGGGGAAGCAGAGATCAACTTGCCCTGGTTATCCTCAACTTGCTAAAAAACAGCAGTGAGGCGATTCTGGACAGTGGCCTCATCCGCATTCAGACTTTTTCGGCCCGGGGCCTTCCCGATGGATCTGAAAAAGAGCGGGGCTACGTAGTCATAGAAATTAGCGATACGGGAGGTGGAATTCCGGAGGACATTCGCGATAAGATCTTCCAGCCGTTTTTCAGCAGCAAGGCCACCGGAACGGGGCTGGGACTGCCCATTTCCAAAAAAATTATTGAAGATCATGGTGGCAAAATCTTTTTCGAAAGTCGGCCAGATCTGGGTACCACATTCTGGATCTATCTGCCCGTATGTGAAGGATAACCCGGAAAAAAAGCGAAGGGATACGGACGCTCATCCCGCTGCAAACGGCGGCTGAAAAGGCACAGTTGAACATTTAATAACTTCTCTTAAAATTAGAAAAGGGGGCATCATGCAACGGCGACCAACAATTTTGATTGTGGAAGACAACCACAACTTCAGAGAGCTGGTAAAAGAGTACCTGCTTGACGAAAACTATCATGTTCTTTCCGCAGAAAACGGTGAGCAAACCCGGGCCATCCTGCAATCCGACGCTGCCATAGACCTCCTACTGCTGGATTTGCGCCTTCCCGATGTGGATGGGATGCAGATCCTCGACGAAGTCCTCATAGGACGGCCGAACACCGCTGTAATTGTCATCAGTGCCCATGGAAACATTGCCACTGCTGTAGAAGCCGTGAAAAAAGGTGCTTATGATTTCCTGCAGAAACCCATCTCGCCGGAGCGCCTTCTGCTAACCGTCCAGCGAGCCCTGGATTTTCTGGACACAAAACGGGAGAAGGAAACGCTTCTGGAAGACATGAAAAATAAATACCGGCTGATCGGGGTTAGCCCGGTGATGAAGCGCATCTTATCCATTATTGATCGGGTCGCCCGTACCAAAACCACGGTCCTCATTACCGGCGAGAGCGGAACCGGGAAGGAGCTGGTAGCACGGGCCATTCATTTGAATAGCGACCGCGCCGCCCTGCAGTTCGTGGAAGTAAACTGTGCGGCCATTCCGGAAAATCTAATAGAGAGCGAATTGTTCGGTCACATGCGCGGGGCCTTCACCGGAGCACTGCGGTCCCGCCGGGGAAAATTTCAGCTGGCCAATGGAGGGACCCTTTTTCTGGACGAAATTGGCGATCTCAGCCTTCCAGCCCAAGCCAAAGTACTCCGGGCAATTGAAAACGGTGAAGTGACCCCCGTAGGGGGCGACAAAACGGAAAACGTGGATGTCCGACTCATTGCTGCCACCAATAAGAACCTCCAGGCACTGGTGGAACAGGGGGAGTTTCGGCCCGATCTTTTTCACCGAATCAATGTTATTTCTATCCATATTCCACCCCTGCGCGAACGTCCGGAGGATATCCTACCCCTGGCAGACTATTTTTTGGAACATTTCGCTAATCAATATAACCGAGTAAAACCTCGCCTTGCTGAGGATGCGAAATCGGTACTTCTCAGTCACGATTGGCCAGGTAACGTCCGTGAATTGCGGAATGTGATGGAAAAAGCGGTCGTCCTGTTTGACCGAACGGATCTTCATGGACACGATATTTATCAGTTGCTCCACGGCGATGGGCTAATCTCCAAACCCGACCCAACGGAATTCCTTAAATACCACGAAGCCAAAGAAAAGTTCGAACGTATCTTCCTTTTAATGCACTTACGCAGGCACAATTGGAATATCACCCAGACGGCCAAAGCCATTGGGCTGGAACGCAGTTATCTTTACAAGCTAATGGAAAAACTGGGGATCCGGAGAGAAAACGAAGGCAGAGCCAAGAATATCCGGTCGAATCATTCTGCCCCATCCGATCCTATGACTTAAACCGTTTTCTCTCCCCGAAGCAAAGTTTTGAAGACCCCTTTTCGAATTTGCCCCTCCTCTCTTCGGCACCAAAAATTGAGGGCTTCCGGTCAGTGTTTGCCGTATCCGTTCCAGTGGATCACATCTTCCAGGGCCCGTTTAGGAACATGCAAGATTCCCTGATCATCCTTCCAGTATTGTACGGAGCCCTGAAACTTTTCCACCACCGGCTGTTCAGCAGGGTAGCCGAGCGCCAGGAGGGAATCAATTTCCAAATATTTGGGAATTTTCAGTAGATCAGCCAACGATTCACGCTCAAGTGATGCAATCCAGCAAGTTCCTATGCCCTCTTCCAGGGCTGTGAGAATCATGTTCATCATGGCGGCGCCCACATCGTGCTGGCCACCAAACTTTTTGATCTGGCGATTGATCAGAACCAGAATATAGGCCACCGGCCGTTCTCCCTCCGCCGGTGTACCGCGGGGAGCAATGTATCCGGCCCAGCTTGTTGTTGGAAATACGGCCTCCCGAAGTTCCGGCTCATCCACTACCACAAACTCCAGGGGTTGAAGATTCATCCCGGATGGAGCCAGACGTGCGGCGTTTACCATTCGCTCGAGAATATCCCGGTCAATGGGTTTTTGCTGGAAACGGCGGATGGTCCTTCTCCGAACAATTAAATCATATACGATACCCATGCTCGCTTCACCCTCCCTGTTCACGTTTCTGGATCAGATACGCTCCAGGTAATTACTCGCCTCCAGAATCGACAGCAGTTCCTCCTGATATTTGGAGATCTCAATTTTATTCCGCCGGGCTACTTCCGTGGCAATGGCATTGATCACCACTACCAGAGCCGTGATAGAGTTGGTAAACAGCACATTTTTGGTTACCACCGGAAGCACCACACTGGAATACAGCGACAATGGGGCAGTTTCGCGGTCACAAATGCCGAGCACCGGGATGTTACGCTCTTTTGCAAGGCGTGCCGCGTCTACGGTTTCACGGGAATAAGGCGGAAGAGAAAAAGCGATAAGTAGATCCTCTGGCTTCATGAGTGTGATCTGTTCCAGAAAAGTTGCTGAGTCGTGAATCAGGACAGATGCGGGAATTGCCATCTGATTGAGAAGATAGGCCAGCACTCTGCATGAAATAGCAGAAATTCCCAATCCACAGGTGTACACCCGGTTGGCACCAACAATCAGGTCAATTGCCCTGGAAAAACCGTCATCGGTAATTTTATGGATAGTAGCATTGATGTTTTGGATATCCTGCCGAGCCACGATGGTAAGCGGATTTTCTGGCAATTCCTCGTCCCGGAGCAGTTTAAACGGTTCCCGCGGCTGAACTACCTTCTGAGTCTCTTCCATTACCGCATTCTTGAAGTGGGAAAAACTGCGGAAACCCATACTCTGAGCGAACCGGAAAATGGTTGCCTCACTGACGCCCACCCGCTTGGCCAGCTCCAGAATGGAAAGCATGGCAAAATCATGAGGGTGGTCCAGAAAAAAATCCGCAACTTTTTTCTGGTGTTTAGGAAGATCGGGATACCTGCCAATAACCAGTGCCTTAAAATCCATTCTCTCCACCTCCTTATGGGTTGTTCAGAACGGCCCCCATCCAAAAAGAACAGGGGGAATCATCCAGAGACACGCCAGAATAAAAAGGAGCACCTCCAAAGGCAAAAGCCACCGGGCCCATTTCTCCCACGGCACCCCCGCAACCCCCAGCACCCCCATCGTCACCGCCGAAGTGGGAATGATCATGTTGGTAAAACCATCACCAAACTGAAAGGCCAGAACCGCCGTCTGCCGGGTAATGCCGATCAAGTCGCTGAGCGGTGCCATGATAGGCATCGTCAGAGCCGCCTGCCCGCTTCCGGATGGGACGAAAAAATTGATGCACGTTTGAACCACAAACATGACTACTCCAGCAAGTACCGGCGGCACAGATCGGATTCCACCGCTCAAGCTGTAAAGAATCGTGTCGATAATCTTGCCCTCCTCGGCAATTACCAGTATGCCCCGGGCAAATGCCACAATAAGGGCAGCTCCCACCAGGTTCCGGGCACCTTTCACAAAAAGCTCGGCCATCCGGTTGGCAGAAACCCCTCCCAGCAAACCGGAAAACACGCCAATAGCCAGAAAAAGAGCGGCAATTTCCCCCACATACCAGCGGAAACGCAGCACACCCACCACCAGAATCAGAATCCCTGCCCCAAAAAGCACCAGAACCCCCTTCTGTCTCCTGGTAAGGACCTGCACCCCGCTGTCCCTCCGCGCCGATTGCCACACCCGGTTGACCTCCGGAACAGGAGAAAGATGCGGACATCCCTGCACGCGAACGGCATAGCGGTAGACATAAGCAATACCCACAGCGGTAAAAAAGACCCAGGCCAGAATCCGGTAGGTTAAACCAGAAAAGGCCGGAAGTTCAGCAATCCCCTGAGCAATCCCCACAGTAAACGGATTCATGAACGCACTGGCAAACCCCAAACCTGCACCGAGGAACGGAACAGCAATGCCTGTGATAACATCGTATCCGAGAGATACAGCCAGTGGCACAAAGATGAGAATAAAAGGGATCACCTCTTCACTCATGCCAAAAACGGCTCCAAACAAAGAAAAAAGAATCATAAAGAAAGGGATCATCGCCCGGCGGATGATTTCGCGCTGCTCGCTCATCCGGGTTAGGGTCCCAATCAAAGCCTCCAGCGTTCCCGTCCCCTGAATGAGGCCAAATGCACCGCCCACGAAAAGGATAAACCCCACCACTTCGGCCGCTTTCACAAAACCGCGGACGGGCGCAAGAAATATCCGACCGATCCCCTGCCCGGAACGCTCCACCCGGTGGTAAGAGCCCGGCACCAGAACGGTACGCCCATCCTCCTGCCTGCGAGCATACTCCCCGGCGGGCAAAATCCAGGTAAACGCCGCCATAACGGCCGTGAATCCAAAAATTAGTACAAAGGTGTTGGGAATTCTGGGCAGCCGCACGTCTTTGACCCAACCCGAACAATTCCTGAACGTTCTTCCTTGCTTCTGCTCCTCCGGCTGCCAGGACAGAGAGTCTTTCTTCGCCTACTCCCCAAAACGCGGTATCCGGCTTCTTCTTTCCCCACAAGAATACCCTGAAAGGCCGCTACAGGCCTTTCTGCCTGGCCTCCGTTTTAGGAGCACAGCACTTTATTTCAATTCCCGGTGCCGGAAAACGCTCTCCAGCAGGGAATAGCCTTTTTCGGCAGGATTTTGAAAAAATTTACGCTTCAAAGTAAAGATTTGTCCAGATGATGTCAAGGATTTTTTTCAAAAAATTTCCGGCAGGAAGAAGGTTTTCTCAAAGAAACAGAGTGCCCCCTGCGGAAATCCCCCCAGAAACCGGAAAATTTGCTTCCGGGCCTGCCTTCCTGCTGTCAGTACATTTCACCCCACGTAACAGATTGATTTCTAAAAAATTCGCAGGAAACCATACACGTTCCCATCTCCAACGGGAAATCATGGGAACAGTTCTCTTTAGAAGAGCCGGAAGAAAAAGAAAGTTACGGCCTCAGGGCAACTCAAATGAGGTCATACGGTGAAAATCGTGGCACCGAAGAAGGATGTCAGACTTTGAAATTTCTTTCAGTTTTTCTACACCAAACCCTTCCACATTAAAAGATGCCGCCGCGCTACCATAGACCACCGCTTTCCTGAAAACCTGCGGCCCAAACTCTTGCGCGTGGGCTAGGTACCCCATGAGCCCTCCAGCAAAGGTGTCCCCGGCACCCGTCGGATCCACAATGGCGCGAACAGGGTATGCGGGCAGGAAAAAAAAGCCATCTTCCAGCAGTAACACCGCGCCATGTTCCCCTTTTTTCACAATCACCATTTTGGGTCCCCAGCTGCGGATGATCTTCATCGCCTCTGGCAGATTCTGCCGCCCCGTCAGCTGACGCGCTTCTTCATCGTTCACCACAATGCCATGGACCCGGGAAATCACTTCCTTCACACGCCCAAAATCGCGCTCGATCCAGAAATTCATGGTATCCATGGCGACAAACTGCGGCGATTCCATCTGCTCCAGCACCCGAAGCTGTAAATCCGGCCCAATGTTGGCCAGAAAAACGTATTTGACGGAACGGAGATGTTGCGGGATATCCGGATCAAATGTTTCAAATACGTTAAGTTCGGTAAAAAGGGTTTCACGTTCGGAAAAATCGCTGGAATAGCGCCCTCCCCAGCGGAATGTCTTCCCGTTCCGGATCTGCAACCCAGAACAGTCGATGCCCCGCTCCCGGAAAAGCTGGAGGTCGGTTTCCCTGAAATCCTTTCCCACAACCGCAACCACGTGCACGGGAACAAACAAAGCAGCCGCCAGGCTGAAAAACGTGGCTGACCCGCCCAACTGTTCCTCTGACCTGCCGGCAACTGTTTCAACCGTATCGTACGCAACGGAACCAACCACCAGAAGTGACGCCATGGTTTTCTCTCTCCGCTCTACTCTTTCGCTGTCGCTTGCTAGCACTCCTTCCTGTGAAACACCCCGGTTACATCACCTCAGGCGCGGTGATCCCCAAAATCTTCAGGCCATTGGCGAATACATAGCGTGCTGCCCGCACCAGAGCCAGACGAGCCAGGGACAACTCGCGGTCTTCTGTCACCACACGGTAATCGTAGTAAAACTTGTGAAAAATCGTCGCCAGATCCGTCAGGTACTGGGCCAGATTCTGCGGTTCCAGGGTTTCATGAAGCCGGATCACCACCTGTGGAAATTCCGCCATCTTCCGGATCAGATCCAGCTCCTCCTCTTCTTTCAATAGGCGAAGATCCGCCGACGGGTCGAAACGTAGCCCCTGACGGGCCGCAAATTTCTCGATATTGCAGATCCGTGCATGGGCATACTGGATATAATAGACCGGATTTTCTTCGGATTCTTTTGTGGCCAGCGTGAGATCGAAATTAAGGTGACTGTTCATGCTGCGCATCACAAAAAAGAAACGGGTCACGTCTTCGCCTACGCGATCCAGCAGTTCGTCCAGAGTGACAAACGTGGCCTTCCGGGTAGACATCTTCACCTTTTCTTCGCCTTCCATCAGGGTTACAAACTGATGAATCAGTACTCTTACCCGGGAAACGTCGTAACCAAGGGCTTTCACGCCGGCCAGCACATCCGGATAAGTCGCAATGTGATCAGCTCCGAAGATATCCACAATCAGGTCAAAGCCCCGGTCAAATTTGGTCTTGTGGTAAGCAATATCCGGAAGGCGGTAAGTAGGTTCTCCTGTACTTTTGACGATGACACGGTCCTGATCTGCGCCGAATTCCGTGGTTTTGAACCAGAGTGCCCCGTCCTTTTCATAAACCAGGCCCTTTTCCCGGAGCAGACGGATCACTTCATCAATCTTCCCTTCGTCATAGAGAGATTTTTCATTGTAGAAGCTATCGAAAACAATTCCCAGGCGTTTCAGCGTTTTTTTGATGTCCTCAAAAATCAGCTGTTCGGCTGTATCTTTAAAAACCGGATCGTCGGCCCGGTCGCGGAGCGAATCGCCGTATTTCTCCAGCAGATGGCGGGCAATCTCTTTGATGTATTCGCCCTGATAATAATCTTCGGGAAAATCGATCTTTTCGCCCAGCAGTTCCAGATAGCGCAGCCGCACCGACTCGCCAAGAATACGCATCTGGCGGCCGGCGTTGTTGAAATAGTACTCGCGCTGGACAGAATAGCCACAGGCCTCCAGAATATTGGCCACCGTATCGCCCAAGACCGCCTGCCGCCCATGACCAATGGTAAGCGGACCCGTAGGATTGGCACTTACAAACTCCACCTGAGCCTTTTTGCCGCGGCCGATGTCATTCTTTCCGTACGAGTCGCCTTTCTCCAGAATTTCCTGCAGCTGCGTGTAAATCCAATCCGGATTGTAGAAGAAATTGATAAATCCGGGACCAGCAATCTCAACTTTCGATATCCGTCGGGAATCCAGCTCCAGATGATCCACTATCTCCTGAGCGATCTCGCGTGGATTCCTCTTTAACCGGCTGGCCAGCTTCATGGCCACGTTGGTAGCAATATCGCCAAACTCTTTACTCCTGGTGCGCACCATCTCCACTTCAAAATCCCCTTCTGGCAAAAGATGGCGCTTTTTCAGGGTACTCAGAAGCTGTTCCCGCAAGTACTCTTTCATGACTCCTCTTTGTCCTCTATCACCTCGATCTTGGCATCTCCCCACAGCGTTTCCAGGCTGTAATACTCCCTCGTTTCTTTTAGAAATACATGGACCACCACATCAACATAATCCATCAGCACCCAGCGAAGGCTTTCATATCCTTCAATGTGCCAGGGCTTGATTTTCTTCTGGTTCATCTTCTCTTCAATATGATCCACAATAGCTTTGACCTGCGTATCGGAATCGGCAGAGCAAAGGACAAAAAAATCGGTAATGTCCGTCAGCCCGCGCAGATCCATGATGATCACATTGCTGGCTTTCTTCTCCAGAGAATATTTTGCCAGCTGGCGCGCCATGCGTTTTGTGGCCCCCCGTTTCCGGGCGGTGCTCCGCTGAGCTTTCCGCGTTTCTTCGGCCTTAATCATGCCATTTCCTGCTTTTTTCTTCTAACTCCCCCACCCTTTCAAGAAACACAATCTCCCCGCTGTCTGCACGAAATAATCCCGTTTCGCCTTTGATTATGCTATATTTATGACACCCCACCTTACAATGCAATGAATTTTTGACTGTAAGGATTATAAAATGCCAGATACGGCCAAAAGGGATGAAAAAGAACCGGCCGCGTAACTTCGACCGGTAAGATTGGCCCCTATTTGCGCTACTGGAAAATTTCACCCTCCCGTCTCAGCATCCACTGAGACGGACCGTTTTCATGGCAAAGCTCACAGGGATCATCTCCGGTCCGGGTAAGGCTGGACAGCTGGAGGTCTTTCCGGAGTAGCGTACCGGCTCTCTTCCTCGGTGGTTTCGTCTTGCCGCTTGTTGGGCCGGGTTGGCCCCCGATCACAGGCAAACGGTTCCAGCCAAAAGACACCCAAAAGAAAAACCAGCAGAATCCGCTGCCACCACTTCATAGCAGGTTTCCACTTTCTTTTCCCATCCGCCTGCTGTCTTTTAACACTTTGGCCAATGGTTTTTGCAGGTTTCTGTAACCATCGGTCAAGGACGGAATGCTTTCAACTGGCGGTAATCCTTGCCCAGAACCACGGTCGCTTCCAGGCTCAAATCCTCGTTCAGAATGGCGCTAACCCGCGCACGCGGTACCCCCAGAACTTCTGCCAGCCGCCTCCCGTATTCCGCCCGCAAAGACCTCCGGTCGATGATAAAAGTGGAATCCACCGAAAAGGTGCGGTAATTATCCGTATTGACTACATCATAGCCCCTTTTCCGCAGGAAATTCCCCACCTTTGCGGCGATGCCAGAAACCCCACAACCGTTCAGCACCTCCACACGCGGAATTTCCCGGAGAATTTCCACCTTTTTTTCGGGCCCGGATGCCGGAAGATTGGCAGGCTCGTGCGGGGCAAAAAAACGCCAGGCCCAGGAGCCAACAAACCCCAGTATAAGCAGAATCAGAACAATGAGGACCCAGTTGAGGATCATTTCTCCAAAGGAAGGAGGCGGCCCGCTCCGCTTCGGTTGCAAAGACCGTTTTCTAATGGGCCGTTTTTTTGCCTGTACCCGCCGCCGTTTCAAAATTCAGAGCTCCTGAACACACCCAAAAAACGTTCGATCTCCACCCCCATCACCGTTCGTGCAGAAGATCTCCCGCCCTGAATCACCACTGGTGCCAATCCGGTGCGTAAAGGTAATAATTATAAGGGACCCTCCGCACTTCAAGAAAAAGCTGGGTGTTGGCAGAAGGCGTGTACTTCAACTGCGCCCCGGAAAAGAACAAACCGTTCCGGAAAAACAGATTCGGCGATGTCCCAAGCTTTGGATCCCCCAGCGGCCGGTTCATCATAATGCCCCACTGAACCGACAGAGTAAGCGGATCAGAAATCCTGTAGCTCATGGTATTTAGGTAAACAGCCTGCGTGTAGGCTGAGCCGCCAAAACTGCCAATCACAAACGAATAGCTCTGGGACATGTGAAACCGGTCGGAATTCAGTAATGGGCTGGAAATCAGGGCAATGGGATTCATTCCAAACCGCAGGACAGTGCGCATATCCAGACCGGTGGCTTGAGATTTGAGCTGTGCAGAGGCCATTACTGGTAACAGCAAAAACAATCCCACAACGATGATCTTCTTACGCATGGCCCCTCCTTTTCTGTTCTAACACAATAAAATTATAATCAGCCGACCCGCCAAATGCAATAGCTTTATGCGAACGTTACACTTTCACAATGGTATTATCAATCAACCGCGTTTTTCCAATCCACACAGCCAGAGCGATCAGCACTTCCCCTTTCAGCGTATCCAGAGACTTCAGATTGGTGGTATCCACAATCTCCACATAATCGATCTTTGCCGTATCAGCGCTCCGGATCATCGTTTTCATCTCCTGCTTGATTCGGCTTGCATCCCGTTCACCCTGGCGAATCAGTTCTTCTGCTTTCTTCAGTGAACGGTACAGCACCAGGGCATCCTGCCGTTCTTTTTCATTGAGGTACGTATTTCTCGAACTCATGGCCAGCCCGTCAGGTTCCCTTACAATGGGTGCCACCAAAATTTCCACATCCATGTTTAGATCGCGCACCATCTGCTTGATGACGATCGCCTGCTGGGCATCCTTCTGGCCAAAAACCGCAACATGCGGCTTAACAATGTTGAACAGCTTGGTTACCACAGTGGCAACCCCGCGGAAGTGTCCCGGCCGTGACGCCCCACACAGAACGTCAGTGATTTCCTCAACGGATACATAAGTGCGGTACGGTTTCGGGTACATTTCATGTACCGAAGGATAAAACAGAATGTCACATCCGCGCTCCCGGGCCAACCGCTCATCCCGGGCAAAATCCCGCGGATAGCGGTCATAATCCTCATTGGGTCCAAACTGGGTGGGGTTTACAAAAATACTCATAACGGTAATGTCACTGTGTTTTCTTGCCAGGTTTAGCAGGCTCAGGTGTCCTTCGTGTAAATACCCCATGGTGGGTACAAACCCGATCCGCCTTCCTGCCAGACGGAGTTCCTCCGCACGCTGCTGCATCTCCTTTACGGTGCGGATAATATCCATATCGCCCTCCAAATCATTTCGTCCCTCTGCAACCGGGAAGGCCTTAGGCAATCCAGGCCTTCCACGCAAAGATTGTGTTATTGACCCTGAAGGTCACCACTGGATACGGAGACGCCCCTTTTCTTTCGGCAAAGATACTACCACGGCATTCATCGCCTGCACCCAGCTCCAGTGGCCTTCTTTTCCCCTGCTCCCTTCATTAGCAACGGGAAGCTCCTCCCCGTTCCACATTACAACAGCCGGTTGCCGCGGAATTCCGTAGCACTCCAGCCGGAATCCCCGCAGTCCCGGATCGTACTGCCGGTTCTCGGCCGAAGCTTCAAGCACCAGTTCGCGGCCGCGCAACTTACCAACCCAGCGGTACAGCCAGAAGTTTCCCCTGCGGTACTCAAATGTGATTCCGTCGTCCAGATAGGCGTAACCCGAGAGGACCGAATCTGCATAAACCTTCCAGATGAGGGTATCC
>Ga0209426_1000185_pt1 | contig 91624 bp, 85 predicted proteins | sample Deesub1362B_J571_FD_187697 | JGI IMG/M metagenome (GOLD analysis project Ga0209426, IMG submission 187697) | Deep oceanic, basalt-hosted subsurface ecosystem from Juan de Fuca Ridge flank, Pacific Ocean, CORK Borehole 1362B_J2.571 (SPAdes)... ... | reverse complement strand
GCGCCGGCGCCTGGCGGGCCACGGGCGGCTCGAGTCCCGTGGCGGGTGCGCCGTCGCCGGCCGCCTCGGGCGCCGAGGCCACCGGCGGGCAGGGCACCGCGCCGCCGGCGTGGGCGCGCCAGCTGCAATCGGCCCAGTCCGCTCATGTCCGCCGCCACGCCGTGTTGCAGACCATCAAGGACGGCGATCGGCCCGGCGGCTCGGCCAACCCCGATCTCAGCAGTAAGGAGGATTAAGCCATGCGCTTTACTCGCACGCCTCAGCGCTACGGCCAGACGCCGGATCCCGTGACGCCCTACCAGAAGGCCGGCCAGCTCTGGGACGAGCGCATCGGCTCGGCCCGCGCCCAGGCGCACAGCTGGCGCCTGGCGTTCTTCGGCAGTCTCGCTCTGGCGTCGATCCTGGCCGGCGGCGCGATCTGGCAGTCGGCTCAAAGCCGTATCGAACCCTATGTGGTCGAAGTCGATCGCCTCGGCCAAGCAAGGGCCGTCGGTCCGGCTGAGCAAGACTATCGGCCGGACGACACCGTCTTGGCCGGCCAGCTGCGCCGGTTCATCACCGATGTCCGGTCCTTATCGACGGATCCGGTCATTGTGCGCCAGCGCTGGCTTGAGGCCTACGACCTGGCGTCTGGGCGCGGCGACGCCTTCTTGGACGCCCACGCGCGCGCCAATGACCCCTTCACCCAGATCGGATCGCGCAGCGTGTCGGTTCAGGTGATCAGCGTGGTCCGCGCCTCGCCCACGTCGTTCCAGGTGAAATGGGAAGAGAGGACATTCGAGCGCGGGAGCTTGGCCAAGTCGGAGCGCTGGACAGCGATCCTGACCCTGGTTCGGCAAAAGCCCAAGACCCGCGCCGAACTCGAGCGCAACCCCCTCGGCCTGTTCGTCGACGCCGTCGATTGGGCGCAGGAGGCCGAGACCCGTCCGGCCGCGGCGCCGGCGCCGACCGCTGCGCCTTCGATGCCTTCCCCGCCCATCGTTGGACCCGTTCAAGGAGACCTTCAGCCATGAATGTCCGGACCCCCATCCTGCTGGCCTGCGCCGCCACGCTCGCCGGCTGCGCCAATGGCAAGACCCCGCCGCCGACCATCGCCTTCGACGCCGCCGACTTCAAACCGGCCCAGGTCGCGGCCGAACCGCCGAAGCCTGTCGAGATCGTTGAGATCCCCAAGCCGCTGCCCCTTCCGGGTCAGCTGCTGCCGGCGCCCAGCACGCGGCCGGAGGCCCAGCCGCCGCGCGCGCGGGTCGAGGCCGCCAATCGCGCCGCGACGCGCGAGCCCAGCGCAGCCGGCTATATCAACGCCGTTCAGGTCTATCCCTGGACCGAGGGCGCGCTCTATCGCCTCTACACCGCTCCAGAACGCGTCAGCGATGTCGTCTTGGAACCTGGCGAGCAACTGACCGCCGTGTCGGCCGGCGACACGGTGCGCTGGGTGATCGGAGACACGACCAGCGGGGACGGGCAGTCCAAGCGGGTGCACGTGCTGATCAAGCCCTTCGCCTCGGGGCTTTCCACGAACATGGTCGTCACGACCGACCGTCGCGCCTATCACCTGGCGCTGGAAAGCACCGACGCCACGGCCATGGCGGCGATTTCCTGGATCTACCCCCAGGACCGACTCCTAGCCTTGCGACGCCTAAACGCGGAAGCCTCAGCAGCGGAACCTGTCGCGGACCACGTCGCGATCGACTCGCTGCACTTCCGGTATGCGATCAGCGGCGACAGCCCAGCATGGCGACCCCTGCGCGCCTGGGACGATGGCTCGAAGGTCTACATCGAGTTCCCCGATCGTCTCGACCAGGGCGAGGCCCCGCCGCTTTTCGTCGTGGGCCCGCTCGGCGACAGCCAACTGGTCAACTATCGCGTCCGAGGTAACCGCTACATCGTCGATCGGCTTTTCGCCGCCGCCGAACTGCGGATGGGCGAGGCGCCTCAGCAAGTCGTCCGGGTTACCCGGACAGACGGCCAGTCCCGGGGAGGCGCGCGATGACCCAGGATCCTGACTCGCCCGGCGGGTCGCCGGAAGCGATGTCGCCGTCTAAGGTGGCGACCGACACCCTGAGTTTGCGCGCGCGGCCGCCACGCGTGGTTCGCTTTCGGCGCGGGCTGATGATCGGAGCTGCGGCCATCGGCGCGATCGGTCTGTCGGGTCTGGCGTGGTTCGCTCTTAGCCCGCGCACCTTTCAGATGACCAAAGCGGCCGACGAGCCGCAGGCCGCGGATCGGGGGACGCCGGCAGAGGTCGTCCGCCAGCTTCCGAGCGACTATGCCCAATCTGGCGCGGCGCCTCGCCTGGGGCCGCCATTGCCCGGCGATCTGGGGCGGGCCGTGATCGACCAGCAGCGCCGTGACAGTTTTGTAGTTAGCAGCGATCGCGCGAACGCTTCATCGGCTCGGCCAACCGCCGCTCAGCAAGCCGTCGAAGCCGAGCGTCAGCGACGGGCTGGTCAAGCCCGTCAAGCTCGCGAGGCGGGCGTCATGGTGCAGGTCGCCAGTCGCACCGACGCGGCGATCGCGCCCGGCGATCTCGTCGGCCCCTCCGCCGTGCCGACGGTGCCGGTCCCGTCGGCGGCCGCGATCCGAGATCCCAACGGCCAAGACCAGAAGGCGGCGTTCATGGAGGCCACTCCGCGCGCCGGCGACGTCTACAATCCGCACCAACTGGAGACGTCGCGCTCGCCCTATCAGCTGATGGCCGGCGGCGTCATAGCCGCCAGCCTGATCACGGGTCTCAATTCCGACCTACCAGGCTTGGTGATCGCGCAGGTCACAGAGAACGTGTTCGACAGCGCCACGGGCCGTTTCTTGCTGATCCCCCAGGGCGCGCGGTTGATCGGCAGCTACGACAGCGTGGTCGCTTTCGGCCAGAGGCGCGCCTTGCTCGTCTGGCAAAGGATCATTCTGCCCGACGGCGCCTCGATCCAGCTGGACAACCTGCCGGCCACGGATGCCGCGGGTTATGCCGGGCTCGCCGACCAAGTGGATTTCCACACCTGGCAGCTTCTCAAGGGCGTCGCGCTCTCGACCTTGCTCGGCGTCGGCACGGAACTGAACCTTGGTGACGGCGAGAGCGATCTGGTTCGCGCCATCCGGCAGTCGACCCAGCAAAGCGCCTCTCAAGCCGGCCAACAGATCGTCGGCAAACAGCTCGACGTTCAACCCACCCTGCGCATCCGGCCCGGCTGGCCGTTACGCGTCATCGTCCACAAGGACCTGATCCTGCGCCCCTGGCGGGCTTTGTAGAGGAGTTCATCATGGCCGATCTGAAGCTAGGCAAGTTGCCCAACCGCACTCCGGTCAAGCTCACGCTCAGCATCATGCCGGACGTCGAAGACGCTCTGGGGGACTACGCGACCATCTACAATACCCGCAACGGCGTCGAGGCCAGCCCGGCGGATCTCGGCGCTTCGATGATCGAGCACTTCCTGCTGAACGATCGAGAGTTCGTCGCCGCCCGAAAGACCTTGCTAGCCGAGCGCCAAGGGCTCGACCCAAGACCGGCCGGTGCAAAGGCGCCGGAGGCGAAGTCATGATCAAGCTGGTCATCGGCAACTTCAAACCATCGCGCGGCGGTGGCTGGGAAGGAGAAGTCCGGACGCTAGTCGCCAACGCCAAGGTGCGGTTCGTTCCGAATGACGATCGAGCCAGCCCCAACGCCCCCGCGTTTCGCGTCATGGTGGGAAGCTCCCGAGTCGGCGACGCCTGGGAAGCCCGCTGGGGCACCGATCGCGCGCGCAGCTTCTTCAGGGTGAGTCTGGACGACCCGTTCTTGCCCGCGCCCGTGTCGGCCGCGCTGTTCCCGGATGAGGACGGCGTCAGCGCACAGTTGGTATGGACGAGGCCGCCGAAGGGCGAAGACAAGGACCAGGCCCCGCGCACGACCGAGCCCCCGTCACACGACCAGTTTTGAACGCTTAGGGTTGATAATACCGCGGACGAAGTTGTCCCATTGCTTCATCGCGGCACGTTTCTCAGGCATGTAGCTCCACCGATCGTACGCTTTCGAACTCACATCCTGGAGCGTGTGGTTCTGAATGCGATCGCGGATTTCCTTTGATAAACCCGCTTTCCCGGCAAGCGTCTTCCAGGTCCGCCGTAGGTCCCGATTGGTCACTATGGGGATGACCTCGCGCTCCCGCTGGCGCCAGATGAAGCTGTAGAGCGTCTGGTGGCTGACAGGTCGGCTAGGGTCCATCGCCGAGGGAAAGAGCCAGCCGTAACTGTTCGGCTTAATCGCGTCCAAGAGTTCAGCCGCAACATTGGGTACGGGAATAGCGTGTGGCTTGCCATTCTTGGTCTTCGACCAATCGAGGATCCTTTCCTTGGCGTCCCATTGGTCGACGTGTAGGCGCGCGATCTCGTCGACGCGCTGACCTGTCAACATGATCAGGCGAACTGCACGCGTGTACGGCGGGTGCACCGGCGTGTCCGGGCATTCCAGCCAACGATAGAGGCGACGGAACTCCTCTTCGTCGAGCCATCGGTTGCTGGGAACATAAGGCTCAGTTGGAATGCTGGCGGCAGGATTATGCACTAGACCGAAGCGCCGCGGCGTTGTGCTTCGGTAGTCGTGTTCTGACTTGAGGCCCCAACTGAACGCCGACCGGATATATCCTCTGACGTGGTCGGCCATCGAACGGGCCCCACGATCATATATCGGACGGATGACATCGACGATCTCGACCGGCGTGATGTCGCGCGCGGGGCGATGGCGGCCCAGCGTGTCAGCAATCTTGTTCAATCCCTTTTCCGTCTCCTTCCAAGATGCCTTCCCCGATGACTTAAGGTGGCCCGTATAGGCCTCGAAGAGGTCAGCGACGGTGCCGGCGCGCGTGTCGCCCACCACTTTGATGCTGCGTCCTTTTTGGATGCTGTCGGCAAAGTCACGCTCGTAGACCTCCCTGGCTTCGCGCAGAGACATCGACGGATAAGTGCCGATCTTTCGCCGAGTACGCCTGCCATCGCGCCACTGTTGCGCCATCCAATCGGCGGTGACGCGAGTTGGCATCGGCCTAATCATGATGATCAACCGGCCGGTGCCACGCCCCTCTCCATCAGCCAGCGCGACCGCCTTCTGGGACTGTTCAACTTCCTTGAGCGCGCGACGGAGCGCGCCGTCTGTGAGGCTCGGCATGAGACTCTCCCGATGGCTGGTAAGTCGGGTGTCGTCGCCACTTACTGGGGTCGGTAATTGGTGGCGTAAGCGACTGGATCAACCCTTCTTAACGGCCTCAGCATGCCGAATTCTGACGGCTCTGAAAAGCAAAATATGTAGCAAAATCAACGTGGTTGTATGGGGGTGCGCGTGACCGAAAAATCGCGAGTGGGATGGTTGTGCACCAGGATGATATTGCTGGACGACAGCTCCAGCGCTCGCCGCATCACCTCGCGCGGATAGACCGGGGCGTGGTCGACCGTGCCGCGGTTCATCACCTCGTCGGCGATCAGCTGGTTCTTCTTGTCGAGAAACAAGACGCGGAACTGCTCGCGCGACTCGTTGGCCAGGGCCACGCGGACATAGCCGAGCAGGGCGCTCCATGAGCTGATCACCGGGCGCTTGACGATCTTGTCGCGGCCGGCGCGCAGCGTGGCCTCGTGCAGCAGCTTGATGTCCATGGCGGCGGCTTCGCCGATGCCGGAGACCGTGCACAGCTCCTCGATCGACGCGCCCAGCACCCCGCCGAACGAGCCGAACCGGGTCAGCAGCCTCTTGGCCAGCGGTTTGACGTCGCCGCGCGGGATGGTGCGGAACAGAAAGAGCTCCAGAAGCTCGTAGTCGGGCAAGGCCACCAGACCGCCGGCCTTGGCGCGCGCCCGCAGCCGCTCGCGGTGGCCCAGATGATGGGCATGGGCCGACTTGCGCGCGGGCTTGATGGGCGCGAGCGCCTCGTCCGCCGAGACATCGGAGATCATCAAGGATGAAACGCTGACCATCACGCCCTCGACTCTGGACGAGCAGTAGGCGTTATCGCTTTAGAGTTGTCCAGACGTTTTGGATGCCCTTTGGCGTTGCGCTCGCATCCAGCCCCCGGTCAGCCGCCCAGGATCGGCGGCTGGAACAGGCCGGCCGGCGAGCCGGTGAAGATCTCGTAGCCGTCCTCGGTGACGCCGATCGAGTGCTCGCACTGGGCCGACAGCGACTTGTCGCGGGTCACGGCGGTCCAGCCGTCGTTGAGCACCTTCACGGCGGGCTTGCCCAGGTTCACCATCGGCTCGACGGTGAAGAACATGCCCGGCTTCAGCACCGCGCCCTGGCCGGGGCGGCCAAAGTGCAGGATGTTCGGCGCGTCGTGGAACACCTTGCCCAGGCCGTGGCCGCAGAAGTCGCGCACGACCGAGCAGCGCTGCGCCTCGACATAGGACTGGATGGCGTGGCCGATGTCGCCCAGGGTCGCGCCCGGCTTCACGGCGTCGAGGCCGCGCTTCATGCCCTCGTAGGTGATCTCGACCAGGCGACGGGCGCGCGGGCCCACTTCGCCGACGCCGTACATGCGCGAGGTGTCGCCGTGCCAGCCGTCGACGATCACGGTCACGTCGATATTGACGATGTCGCCCTCGCGCAGGGTCCAGTCGCCTGGGATGCCGTGGCAGACCACGTGATTGCGCGAGATGCAGACCGTCTTGGGATAGCCGCGATAATAAAGGCAAGCGGGCAGGGCCTTGTGGTCCAGGATGAATTCGCGGGCCAGGCGGTCCAGCTCGTCGGACGAGACGCCGGGTTGGACGTGCGGGATCAGCATGTCCAGGCACTCGGCGGCCAGCTTGCCGGCCTTGCGCATGCCCTCGAAGTCCTCGGCCTTGTGAATCTTGATCTGGCCCGTGCGGGTCTCGGCTTCGATCTCGAGGGTATTGTCCAAGGTCATGCTCAACTCGGGCGCCGCCGCCGCGACGCGCGGCGAACAGGTCTGTGAAAGGTCGTATCTCGACACTCTAGCACGGATTTCAACCCTTGGCGCGAAGAGTGGGCGCGAAGCTTGGGCTACGGGCTGATCCGCCGCACCGTGTCCGTGGCGGGGCGGATCTCCTTGAGGAACTGGGCCTCCAGGGTCGTGGGCTTGTCGCGCCGCACGTGGCAGACGCCCTTGTAGCGGGTGACCCGGCCGCTTTCCTTCTCGGTGACGTCGGCGGTGAACTTGACGTCCCATTCGCCCGGACGGCCAACCGCGACGGGATCCATGTCGCCGGACGAGACCCCGGACACGGTCTTCAGCCCAAAGCGGTCCCGCAGCTCGCCGGTGCAGGCCTTGAACGCGAAGATGGCGCGCAGGCCGGTCATCAGGCCGTTCTCGGGCTTGTTGGGATCGGTCCGCCCGCACGCCGAGACGCACAGCGCCAGGACGACGACGGCCAGCACGCTCTTCCCCATGCGCGGTCCCCTCGGTTCGCGAGCGCGAAAGGGGTAACCGAGATGGCGGCGATTGCAGCTTAATTCGCTGTTAGGTGAACCGCGCTCAGCCGGGCTTGCCGATCTCGACCGTGCTGGGCCCGTCCCGACGGACGTGGCACGCGCCGGCGATCGAGACGCGCGGCTGGCCGGGCTCCTGGGTGAAGCCCGTGTAGCGCACCACGCGGTCGCCGTTGGCGTCGACATGGGCGTCGGTCTTGAACTGCTCGACATTGACGGTCTTGCGCGGGCCGGCATACGCGGCCTTCACCTTCTCGCGGCAGACCTCGAAGGTCGCGCCGACGCGAAGGGCGGTCAGCGGGCCCCCGCCATCCGAGGCCGCCGCCGGCATGGCCGAAAGAGCGATCGCCGTCGTCGAGATCACCGCCAGAACTCTCATCGCCACCCCCGTTCAAGTCGCGCCGAGGTTGGCGGGGGCTCGCCGGGATTGCAAATTAATTGCCGGCAACGGAGCCCCGCCACGCGATCCGTCGCGCGACGCGGACGGTCTCCATGTCCATCGCGCAGGCATAGACCAGCACCTCCACCCCCGCCTTCGCCGCCGCGTCGAGGCCCCGCGCGAAGGCCGGGTCGAGGTCGGCGCAGGCCAGGAAGGCGTCGCAATCCTCGCGCTGGACCACGAACAGCACGACGGCCCGATCCCCATGCGCGACCTGCGCCGCGAGGTCGCCGAGGTGGCGCGTCGAACGCTCGGCCTTGCAGTCGGGAAACTCGGCCAGGCCCGGTGTTCGCGAGAAGTGGCAGTTCTTGACCTCCAGCCAGCATGGCGGGCGATCGGGATGGGTCAGCAGGAAGTCGACGCGGCTGGCTTCCGCGTACTTCACCTCGGGCCTGATCGTCGCGTAGCCCGAGAGTTCGGGGATCAGGTCCTCCGCCAGGGCCTCGGCGACCAGCCTGTTGGGCAGCAGGGTGTTGATGCCGACCAGCGCGTCGCCCTGCTCGACCATCTGCAGGGTGTAGGCCAGCTTGCGCTTGGGATCGTCCGACCACGACACCCAGGCGCCCTGGCCGGGCGCCTTGACGCCCAGCATCGCGCCGGGGTTCGGACAGTGGGCGGTGATCTCCCGCCCGTCGTCCAGCACCAGGTCGGCGAAGAAGCGCTTGTAGCGGCTGACCAGCCGGCCGTGGATCAGCGGTTGCGGGAGCTTCATGCGAGGCCTAAGTCGAGAGCATTGACGATCGGGGCCAATAAGGGATCCAGCCGATGACCACCAGCGAACGCGTGACCGCCGCCGTGATGATCATCGGTGATGAGATTCTCTCTGGCCGCACCCAGGACACCAACCTGGCCGCCATCGCCCGCTACCTGGCCACCTACGGCGTCGATCTCTGCGAGGCTCGCGTCGTGCCCGATGTCGAGCAGGAGATCATCGACGCGGTCAACGCTCTGCGGACCAAGTACGACTACGTCATCACCACCGGCGGCATCGGCCCCACGCACGACGACATCACCGCCGACTCGATCGCCAAGGCCTTCGGCGTCACCGCGCCCGAGCATCCGGAGATCATGGCCATGCTGCGCGAGCGCTGGGGCGAGCCCAACGCCGCCCGCCGCCGCATGGCCCACGTGCCCGAGGGCGGCAGCCTGGTGAAGAACCCGGTCCAGGGCCCGCCCGGCTTCCAGAAGGAGAACGTCTTCGTCCTGGCCGGCGTGCCCGCGATCATGCGCGGCATGTTGGAGGACGTCGGACCGCGGCTGCGGACCGGGGCGGTGGTGCTGTCCAAGACCGTGCGCGTCACCGGCACGGGCGAGGGCGTGATCGCCGCGCCGTTGGAGGCGGTGGCCAAGGCGCACCCGGCCATGTCGCTGGGCAGCTATCCGTTCTTCAGCCCGCCGGACGTCTATGGCGCCAATCTGGTGTTGCGTGGCCGCGACTCCGAGGAGCTGGACGCGGCCGTCGCCGAGCTGATCACCGCCCTGACCGAGGCCGGCGCCAACAACATCGAGCTGTTGGCGACCGAGGCTAAGTAGAGCCCGCGCTTACTCGTCCTCGGCGATGGCGCGGGCCAGGTCGACCAGATGCTTGCGCATTCCCGAGGAGGCGATCGCCACATAGGCGCGGGCCAGCTCCGGGCCGCCCGGCGCCTGCCAGAAGCGGGCCATCTCGTTGGCCAGCTCGGCGGCGGTGGTGTCGGCTTCCTCCGGATCGTCCAGGCCCTCGAAGAAAAAGCCGATCGGCGTCTTCAGGAACATGGCCGTGGCGTGCAGCTTCGACGCGCTGATCCGGTTGGCGCCGCCTTCGTACTTCTGCACCTGCTGGAACGTCAGTCCCAGGGCGTCGGCGAGGGCTTGCTGCGAATAGCCAAGATCCTTGCGCCGCATACGCAGACGCCGGCCCACGTGGATATCGACGGGATCGGGACTCTTGTCTTCGGCCATGCTCACTCACTCGAACGCACCGCGGAGAAGGATGGTCGCGCGCGACGGCGGCCTCCATCGTGCGCGACCGACGTTATCTTGGGCGGAGTCGAGGCGTCTAGAAACGCCTATTCCATTTGGCGCGGTCGATTCCCCCATGGCGGGAAACCTGTCCGACGCGTCCCGTTGGAGGGGGACGGATAGAACCCGAACACGGGTCGGAACGGCTGGTGCGGGCGGCCGGAATCGAACCGGCATAGCCTTGCGGCTGACGGATTTTAAGTCCGTTGCGTCTACCAGTTCCGCCACGCCCGCCTGAAGCCTGTGGCAGCTATAGTCGGCGAAGGTCAGGTCGTCGAGCGTCTCGCCGCGCAAGCAAGCTTGACGGGATCGGGCGGGCGCGGAATCGTCGCCGCCGAACACGGTCCAGCCGGACCGAAAGCGGGGAGATTTCGAAGATGCGTATCGTGACGGCCTTGGCCCTGACCTTGCTGGCGGCGGGCCCCGCCCTGGCCCAGAACGCGACGCCCGCGCCGGCCGCCGCGCCCGCCGCCACCGCCGCGCCGGCCTTCTCGGCCGACACCCCTCTGGAGACGGTGGTCGCCAATCCGGCCGCCAAGGCGGTGCTGGACAAGGACATGCCGTCAATCTCGACGCACCCGGCCTTCGACCAGTTCAAGGCGATGAGCCTGCGTCAGCTGCAGCCCTACGCCCAGGGCAAGATCACCGACGAGGCCATCGCCAAGGTCGACGCCGACCTGAAGGCCGTCTCCGGCAAATAACGGCCGGCGCTTGGTCCGCCCCCGGACGTCCGCTGTCATGGTCGCGTCGCCGATCTCGCCTAGAGCCTGTCCCGAGACTTGGGGAGACGGGATCATGGCGAGGTTTCGGAGCGCGCTGGCGGCGGCGGCGTTTCTGGCGGCGGGCTCGGCCCAGGCGGCCGACAGGGGCGATCCGACCGACGGCCTGAAGCTGGAGCGGATGGTTCTGGTGATGCGCCACAGCGTGCGCCCGCCGACCAAGGCCGTGGCCACGCCCGCCGGGACGACCGCCCAGCCCTGGGGCGCCTGGACCACGCCCTATGGCGAGCTGACCCCGCACGGCGCGGCCGGCGCGCGGCTGATGGGCGCCTATTACCGCACCTTCCTGGGCGCGCGCGGGCTGTTGCCGCGTGACGGCTGCGCCGCGCCGGGCGATATCGTGTCTTGGGCCAGCGGCAAGTCGCGGGCCATCAAGACCGCCGAGGCCTTCGCCGAGACGCTGCAGCCCGGCTGCGGCCTCAAGGTCGCCCATCCCGACAGCGAGGCGGACGATCCGATCTTCCACCCGGCCGAGGGCATCGACGGCGACATCGCGCTGAAGGCCGCCCTGCGTCAGAAGCCCGGCGTGGGGGCCGAGGCCCGGATCCACGCCAAGGATTTCGCGGTGCTGCAGCGCGTCCTGGGCTGCGATCCGGCGACCAAGGCCGGCTGCGGCGTCGCCGACAAGCCGTCGCGGCTGACCGCCGCCCAGAACGACACGCCCAACCTGGAGGGCGCGCTGTCGGTCGCCTCGACGGCTGGCCAGACGATCCTGCTGGAATATGTCGAGGGCAAGCCGATGGCCGAGGTCGGCTGGGGCCGCGCCTCCAAGGCCGACATCCAGGCGATGCTGCGCTTCCACGTCGTGAAGTTCCACTACGAGGTTGGCGCGCCCTACATCGCCCAGCGCTACGCCGCGCCGATCGCCAAGGAGATCCTGGCCGCGCTGGACGGCGCGGCCGGAACCGGCGCCAAGTTGACCCTGCTGACCGGCCACGACACCAATATCGCCGCCCTGCGCGGCTTTCTGAACGCGCACTTCACCGCCGCCGACTATCCCCAGGACGATCCGCCGCCCGGCGGCGCGATGGGGTTCGAGCTGCTGAAGGGCGGCGACGGCAAGGCCTATGTGCGGGCCTTCTACACGGCACAGACCATGGATCAGCTGCGCGAATTGCAGCCCCTGACCGCCGCCAATCCGCCAGCCTACGCCTATTTCCCGATCCCGGGCTGCGCGGTGAAGGGACAGCCGACCCTGTGTCCGCTCGAGACCTTCAAGGCCCTCGTCGGCGGCAAGCTGAAGACTCCCGCCCCGAACTGAGCCTGTCGACGGCGCGGAGAGCGCTGCGTCATCCAGCAAGGATTGCGCGCCGCCGTCGGAGCGCGTCAGGGCCAAGATCCCTGACGCGCTTCAGGTGTTTTTCCGTGACAAGATGAATCCTTGCGCCGCCGGTCGGACGGGGTCGGCCCGCGCACGCATGTCGATATCATTTTTGGAAACAATGTATTTCTATCATTTCCATTTATGCGGTTCGGTGTCACGGTCAAAGTCTCCCTGTCAGCAACGACGGGGCGACCGGGAAGCGGTCCTCCACCCGATCAGAGAAGGACCTCGACCATGACCCTCCAAGCCACCGCGACCCCCGGCGCCCGCTTGCTGGAGCCGACCGATCACACCCTGATCATGATCGACTTCCAGTCGCAAATGGCCTTCGCCACCAAGTCGATCGACGCCAGCCTGCTGCGCACCAACGCCGCCCTTGTCGCCAACGGCGCCGCCGGATTCGGCGTCTCGACCATCCTGACGACCGTCGCCGAAAAGAGCTTCTCGGGTCCGATGTTCTCGGAAGTCACCGACGCCTTCCCTGGCAAGACCCTGCTGGACCGCACCTCGATGAACACCTGGGAAGACCAGGCGGTGATCGCCGAGGTCAACGCCATCGGCAAGAAGCGCATCGTGCTGGCGGGTCTGTGGACCAGCGTCTGCATCGTCGGCCCGGCGCTGTCGGCGCTCGACCAAGGCTTCGAGGTCTATGTCATCACCGACGCCTGCGGCGACGTCTCGACCGAGGCTCACGAGCGCGCGGTGACCCGCATGGTCCAGGCCGGCGCCCAGCCGATGACCTCGCTGCAATATCTGCTGGAGCTGCAACGCGACTGGGCGCGCGGCGAGACCTATGACCTGACCACCGGCGTCGCTCGCCAGTTCGGCGGCGCCTATGGCCTGGGCATCACCTACGCCAAGACCATGTTCGGCGCTTCCGAAAGTCACGCCGCCTGATCCCTTCAAGAGGAGCGCCGCCATGAAGCCGTACCTGCTGTCCCTGGCCGTCGGCCTCATGGTGGGCGTCATCTATGCGCTGCTGGGCGTGCGCTCGCCCGCGCCGCCCGCCATCGCCCTGCTGGGCCTCTTGGGCATGTTGCTGGGCGAGCGGATCGTCCCCGTCGCCAAGAGCCTGATCACCCGGCCGCCGGTCGAGGCCCGCGCCGCTCCGCCCGAGCGCGCCGGTTCCCCGGCGGGCTCCTCCGATCCCCAGGCCTGATCCATCCCTTTTCCCTCCCGCCAGAGAGACCCGCCATGACCGACCTGCTGCTCGTCAACGGCAAGATCACCACCCTTGACCGGGGCAACCCGCGCGCCGACGCCGCCCTGATCCGCGACGGCAAGTTCGCCGCCGTGGGCGAGGAGGGTGAGGTCCGCGCCGCCGCCGGGCCGAACCCGACGATCATCGACCTGAAGGGCCGCCGGGTCATTCCGGGGCTGATCGACAGCCACATGCACATCATCCGGGGCGGGTTGAACTACAACATGGAGCTGCGCTGGGACGGCGTGCCGACCCTGGCCGACGCCATGGCCATGCTGAAGAAGCAGGCCGCCAACACCCCGCCGCCCCAGTGGGTGCGCGTGGTCGGCGGCTTCACCGAGCACCAGTTCGTCGAGAAGCGCCTGCCGACCCTGGAGGAGCTGAACGCCGCCGCGCCCGAGACGCCGGTCTTCATCCTGCATCTCTACGACCGCGCCCTGCTGAACGCCGCGGCCCTGCGCGCCGTCGGCTACACCAAGGACACGCCCAATCCGCCGGGCGGCGAGATCGTCCGCGACGCGGCCGGCAATCCGACGGGCCTGCTGCTGGCCCAGCCGAACGCGACCATCCTCTACGCGACCCTGGCCAAGGGCCCGAAGCTGCCGCCGGAATACCAGCTCAATTCCACGCGCCACTTCATGCGGGAAATGAACCGCCTGGGCGTGACCGGCGTGATCGACGCCGGCGGCGGTTTCCAGAACTATCCGGACGACTACGCGATCATCGAGAAGCTGCACGCCGATGACGAACTGACCCTGCGGATCAGCTACAACCTCTTCACCCAGAAGCCGAAGGAAGAGCTTTCGGACTTCCAGGCGTGGTCCAAGCAGGTGACGCCCGGCCAGGGCGACGACACCTATCGCCACAACGGCGCGGGCGAGATGCTGGTCTACAGCGCCGCCGACTTCGAGGACTTCCGGGTGGAACGTCCCGAGATGCCGGCCAATATGGAAAGCGACCTTGAGCCGGTGATCCGCCTATTGGCCGAGAACCGTTGGCCCTGGCGTCTGCACGCCACCTATGACGAGACGATCAGCCGGGCGCTGGACGTCTATGAGAAGGTCAACAAGGACGTCCCATTCGACGGCCTGCACTGGTTCTTCGACCACGCCGAGACCATCAGCGACCGCAATATCGACCGCATCGCGGCCCTGGGCGGCGGTATCGCCGTGCAGCACCGCATGGCCTATCAGGGCGAGTACTTCATGGAGCGCTACGGGGCCAAGGCCGCCGAGGCCACGCCGCCGATCGCCAAGATGCTGAAGGCCGGGATCCCGGTCGGCGCGGGCACCGACGCCACGCGGGTGGCCAGCTACAATCCGTGGGTCTCGCTGAACTGGCTGGTGACCGGCAAGACGGTGGGCGGTACGCGCCTCTATCCCCCGGCCAATCGCGTCGACCGCGAGGAGGCTCTGCGCCTGTGGACCACGGCCAACACCTGGTTCTCGAACGAGGAAGGCAAGAAGGGCCAGATCGCCGTCGGCCAGCTGGCCGACCTGGCGGTGCTCAGCGACGACTACATGACCGTGCCCGAGGACGAGATCCCGCACCTGTCGTCGGTGCTGACCCTGCTAGGCGGCAAGGTGGTCCATGGCGAGGGCGACTTCACCAAGCTGGCGCCGGTCCTGCCGCCGCCGATGCCCGACTGGTCGCCGGTGCGGACCTTCGGCGGCTATCAGGAGCGTTCGCGGGGCCACGCCCGCGCCCTGGCCTCGGCCTGCGGTTGCGCCAACGCCTGCAACGTTCACGGCCACGACCACGCCGCCGCGCTGGGCCGGGAGGCGCCGACCGCCGACGCGCGCTCGTTCTGGGGCGTGATGGGCTGCGGCTGCTGGGCGGTGTGACCATGATCGCCGCCCGACGCAATCCGCGCTTCGTCGACGCGATCCTGGACTGGCCCGCGACGGCGCCCCTGGCCCGCCTGGCCCTGGTCGGCGCCTATCTGCTGGGCGCGGTGGTCAAGATCACCGACTTCCAGGGCGCGAAGGCCGAGCAGGCCCACTTCGGCATGACCCCGCCGGCCTTCTGGGCCGCGCTGACCATCGCCGTCGAGATCCTCGGCCCGCTGCTGATCCTGACGCGCCGCTGGCTCTGGCTGGGGGCGGGGATGCTGGGGGTCTTCACCCTGTTGGCGGCGATCACCGCCAACGCCTTCTGGTCGATGCCCGCGGGCCACGACCGCTTCATGGCGACCAACGCCTTTTTCGAACATGTCGGCCTGATCGGCGGGTTCGTGCTGGTCGCCCTGCTGGACCGTCGGGAGCGCGGCGCATGAACACGACCCCCGTCTCGCCCCGGCCGCCCGGCGACGGCCGCACCGCCGTTCTGGCGGCCTTCACCGCCGGCTTCATCGACACGGTGGGGTTCGTGGGCCTGTTTGGCCTGTTCACCGCCCATGTCACCGGCAACTTCGTGCTGATCGGCGCGGCGATCGTCACCCACCACTCGGGGATCGTCGCCAAGCTGTTGGCCTTGCCGGTGTTCATCACGGCGGTCGCCGTCACGAGCCTCCTGATCCGCCGAGGCCGGGACAATCCGCGGCTCGCCATGGGCTATGTCCTGTTTGGCCAAGCCATGCTGCTGATGGCGTTCATGGCCGCCGGCCTGCTCCTGGGACCGTTCCGCAACGGCGATCAGCCGGCCGCGATCCTGACCGGCATGATCGGCGTGGTGGCCATGGCCGTGCAGAATGCCGCCGCGCGGCTGTTGTTTTCGCACATGTCGCCGACCACGGTGATGACCGGGAACGTCACCCAGATCGTCATCGACGTCGTCGACCTGCTGCACGGACCCAGCGCCGAGGCCAAGGCCCGGGTGGGCAAGATGCTGCCGCCGGTCGCGGCCTTCGCGCTGGGGGCCATCGGCGGCGGCCTGGGGTTCGTCGCCCTGGGCTTCTGGGCCGTGGCCATCGCGGTCCTGGCGGTCTTCGCGACCCTGCTGACCCTGATTCCTTTCGACCTGGCGCGCGCCGCGCGGGATGGCCGTCATGGCTGACCTTCGAAAGGGCCTGGCCGGCGCGCTGGTCGGCCTGGCGATGGCCGGCGCCGCCCACGCGGCCGAGGCGCCGCCTTTCAAGCTGATCCGCTCGGACGAGGACTACGGCTATCTGGCCAAGGTCCCGGACAAGACCGGTCTGGACGCTCTACGCTACATCCCGATCGGCGACGCGGGCTATCTGTCGCTAGGCGGCGAGGCCCGGCTGCGGGTCGACTCGATCGACGCCCCGCGCTTTGGCCTGGGCGGCGAGCAGGCCGACACCTTCGCCCTGACGCGCTTTCTGCTGAGCGCCGATCTGCATCTGGGCGACGCCGTTCGCGTCTATGGCGAGCTGGGCGTGCACCGCGACATCGGCAAGAAGGATCCGCCATCGTCCACCGATCGCGACGGTCTCGACGCCCAGGTGCTGTTCGTCGACCTCAAGCCCGCCGATGGCTGGCGCGTGCGCCTGGGCCGCCAGGAGCTGTCGTTCAACGCCGCCCAGCGCTTCATCGCCGTGCGCGAGGCGCCCAACATCCGCCAGAGCTTCGATGGCGCGCGGATCACCCGCGAGGCGGGGCCGCTGAAGCTGGACGCCTTCTACCTGGAGCCTGTCCTGATCCAGCAAGGCGCCTTCAACGACACCCGTAATCGCGCCCAGCGATTTTACGGGCTCTATGGTCAGGCGCGCCTGTCGCCCCACGCCAGCCTGGACCTCTACGTCCTGGAACTGGACCGCGACGGGGTGAAGTTCGGGGCCGTGACCGGCGACGAGCGCCGGACCTCGCTGGGCGCGCGCCTGGCCGGCACGCACGGGCCGTTCGACTACGATACCGAGGCCATGGCCCAAGGCGGGCGCTTCGCCGGCCGGACCATCCGCGCCTGGGGCGGCTCGGTCGCCGGCGGCTATACGCTGGCCGCGCCGTGGAGGCCGCGTCTGGGCCTGCGCCTCGACGTCGGCTCGGGAGACCGTAACCCCAATGACGGGCGGCTGGAGACCTTCAATCCCCTGTTCCCCAAGGGGGCCTATTTCAGCGAAACCAGCCTGACCAGCTGGAGCAACCTAGTGGCCCTGCGGCCCAGCCTGGGCCTCTCGCCCCGCAAGGACCTGACGCTGGAGGCCAGCTACATGATCCGTCGCCGCGAGACCGGCGAGGACGCCATCTATCTGCAGCCCAGCGCGGCCCTGGCGCCGGTGGGGAACGATCACGCCAAGGCGGTCGGCGACGCGGCGGTGCTCGACGCGACCTGGCAGGCCACGCGCAACCTCAAGATTCAAGGGCAGCTGGCCCATCAGTCGGCGGGCGAGGCCGTGCGACGGCTTGGCGGCCACGCCGTCGACCTGGCGGTGCTGTTCGTCCAACTGCGCTTCTGACGGTCGTCTTCCGCCCGGATCTAAGCCGAAGTCGTTCTTAGCCGCTCGGCCTGAAAGCCGATCCGTTCGCGAAATGTAACTCAATCGCCGCGCGTAGGGCCGAGCTTCGGCGCCCCTGTGCCTCCGGAAGCAGATTGGCGAACGACGTTCATTTGTCATAAAAATGGACGTAAATCGGCTTGAAAAAGATTGTCAGCGCTGTCATTTTGCCGTTGCGACAGATCAATACCGATGTTACCGCTAACTGGTCTCTCGTGCCCTGGTTGATCACGGGTCGAGAACGGGAAGAGGGGCCGGAGCTAATTCCGGTCCGTAACAATAACATCGCCCCGCAGGGGCTTTTTAGGGGGAACGGCTATGAAGCGGCTTCGTCGCTTGCACGCGTCTGCCTCTTGCGTCGCCATCACGGCGGCCGTGCTCGCCACGCCGGCGTTCGCACAACAGGCGCAGGACAATCAAAACACCGTCGACCAGGTCATCATCACCGGCATCCGGGCGTCGCTGGAGCGGTCCATCGCGATCAAGCGCGACAACAGCGGCGTGGTCGACGCGATCTCCGCCGAGGACATGGGCAAGTTCCCGGACACCAACCTAGCGGAATCGCTACAGCGGATCACCGGCGTGTCGATCGACCGGACCAATGGCGAAGGCTCGCAGGTCACGGTCCGGGGCTTCGGGCCCAGCTTCAATCTGGTGACCCTTAACGGCCGCACCATGCCGACGGCCAAGGTCTCCGCGGTCGGCGGCGACCAGTCCTCGGACAGCGCGGCCGGCACCAGCCGCTCGTTCGACTTTTCCAATCTGGCCTCGGAAGGCGTCACCACGCTGGAGGTCTACAAGACCGGGCGGGCGGCCGTTCCCACCGGCGGGATCGGCGCCACGATCAACGTCAAGACCCGTCGTCCGCTCGACAACGCCAAGCCCGGCCTGACCGGCAGCATCGGCGTCAAGGGTGTCTATGACACCAGCATGGACAAGAAGGTCGACGACTTCGGCAGCAAGATCACGCCGGAGGCCTCGGGCCTGGTCAACTGGGTCAATGACAACGAGACGTTCGGCGTCACCCTGTTTGGCAGCTATCAGAAGCGCGACTACACCACGCGTTCGGCCACGTCGAACGATTGGAACATCCGCACCTACGCCGACTTCATCGACCCGGCCAACGGCTTCGTCCGCAACGGCGGCGGGACGACCATCGTCAACGCGCCGTCGAGCCCGACCACCCTGGTCGCGATTCCCAACGACAGCCGCTATCACTTCGCCCAGGGCGAGCGCGAGCGGGTGAACGCCCAGGGCGCGCTGCAATACCGTCCGTCCGAAAACCTTACGGTGACGCTCGACGGCCTGTACGCCCAGAACAAGCAGATGGAACGCCGCAACGACAGCGGCAACTGGTTCAACCGTCCGTTCGACAAGGTGGTGTTCGACAAGAACCCCACCGTCGCCACCGCCACGTTCCTGTCGGAAACGCTGAGCGGCACCAAGGACATGGGCTTCGAGCAGCAGTACCGCGCGACGAAGGACACGCTGAAGTCCGTTGGCCTGAACGGCGACTGGGCCGTCACCGATCGTTTCCATTTGACGCTGGACGGCCACATCTCGAAGGCCGAGAGCGGTCCGAACGCGCCGAACGGCTCCAGCTCGACCGCGGTGTCGATCGGCGCGCCGATCATCGCGCAGCACTCGGTCGATTACAGCGGCGCGATCCCCGTGCAGTCGCTGACCATCAACGACGCCGCCCCGCGCGGCAACGGCGACGGCAAGCTGGATCTGCCCGACCTGGGCAGCCAGGTCGGCCGCACCTGGACCGAAAGCCAGAGCCAGACCGTCAAGGAAATCCGCCTCGACGGCCACTGGGATCTGGACGACAAGGGCAGTCGCTTCGACTTCGGCGCCGACTACCGCACGTCGAACATGCTGCAGACCGCGATCTCGACGCAGCAGGATCTGGGCACCTGGGGCATCTCGAACGTCGGCGACGTTCAGCAGTACGCGCCGGGCCTGGTGACGCAATTCTGCCTGGCCTGCAAGTTCGACAGCTTCGATCCGAAGCAGACCGGCGCGGGCCTCGTCTCGTTCCGCGCCAACGCCGACGACCTCTACGCGGCTCTGTCGAAGGCCTATGTGGCCAAGGGCAACGCGGTCTCGGTGACCGGCCAGGACAACAACCGGGTCAAGGAAAACATCGCCTCGGTCTATGGCCAGATCATCTGGAAGTCCGAGCTGGCCGGTCGTCCGACGGAACTGGTCACCGGCGTCCGCTATGAGCAGACCAAGACCACCTCGACCTCGCTGGTCCGCGTCCCCAGCGCGATCCTCTGGACGGCGGACAACGACTTCACCGTCGTCACGTCCAGCACCTACCAGCCGATCTCGGGCAAGGGGAAGTACAGCAACCTGCTGCCCTCGATGGACTTCCGCATCGACCTCAAGGACAATCTGATCGGTCGCTTGTCGTTCAGCCGCACGATCGCCCGTCCGGAATACAGCAACCTGTTCGCCGCCCAGAGCGTGCAGCCGCCGAACCGTCCGATCGCCAACGGGGCCATCCCGCTGGGTTCCAGCGGCAACCCGAGTCTGCTGCCGCTGATCTCCGACAACTTCGATGTGTCTCTGGAGTGGTACTACAAGCCCAGCAGCTACATCTCGATCGGCTTCTTCGAGAAGAGCGTGAACAACTTCGTCGGCACGGGCACCAAGAACGCCAACCTGTTCGGTCTGCGTGACCCGAGTTCCGGCGCGGCGGGCACCCGTTCGGGCGACGCCAAGAACGCTCTGACCGCGATCGGCGCCAACCAGACCGACGTGAACCTGTTCACGATGACGGCCCTGATCCAGAAGACCGGCTCGGTGGCGGCGGCGACGTCGCAGTTCCAGGCCAACCGGATCGCAGGCGGCGACCTGAACCAGGCCTTCGTCGATCAGATCCTGTCGGCCATCGACATCACGGCCAACAGCAGCGACCCGCTGTTCAGCTTCCAGGTGTCGCAGCCGATCAACAACAAGACCGACAAGATCCACGGCTTCGAAATCGCGGCTCAGCACTTCTTCGGTGACACCGGCTTCGGCGTCGCGGGGGCCTATACCAAGGTCAGCGGCGATGTCGGCTTCGACAACGGCGCGGACCCGTCGCAGGATCAGTTCGCGCTGCTGGGCCTCTCCGACACGGCCAACGCGACCCTGATCTACGACAAGCACGGTCTGTCGGCGCGCCTGGCCTACAACTGGCGGGACAAGTTCCTGCAAGCCACCAACCGCGGCGGCTCGCGCAACCCCGTCAATGTGGCGCCGTTTGGCCAGCTGGACTTCAACGTCAGCTACGACATCACGCCGAAGCTGGCGGTGTCCCTGGAAGGCATCAACCTGACCAAGGAACACCTGCGCACCTATGCGCGCGACGAGAACGAGCTGTGGTTCGCCCAGGAGCTGGACCGTCGCTTCCTGCTTGGCGTGCGCTACCGCTTCTAGGACGGGAAGTCCCTGGAGCACGAGGGGCCGTCGCGCTTGCGGCGGCCCCCTTCTTCCTTTGAAGTGCGTGGCTTGAAGTGAGTGCGAGCCGATGAACCGAGTGCTGCTGAACAATGTCGACCACGCCGACCTGCGCGTGATCGTGGGTCACGGCGTGGCGTTCGGCGACGCGATCAACCAGGCCCTGCTGCTGCCGACCGAGTTCGAGGCCGCGCAGCGCGAATATCCGATCCTGATCCGCAAGGACCCGGCTGGCGCCTACCAGGCCGTGGCCCTGCTGGGCCTGGATCGCGACGAGAACCTGTTTCTGGACGAGACCGGCTGGAACGCCCGCTACATCCCGGCGGTGCAGCGGCGCGGGCCGTTCTCGATCGCGCTTCAGCACGACGCGCGCGGCGGCCAGCCTCGGCCGATGATCCATGTCGACCTCGACCATCCGCGCGTAAGCCACAGCGAGGGGGAGCGCCTGTTCCTGCCGGCCGGCGGCGCCGCGCCCTTTCTCCAGGACATCAACCGCACCCTGGGCGTGATCCACGAGGGGCTGGAGGTGACGGGCCCGATGTTCGCCGCCTTCGATGAGCTAGGCCTGATCGAGCCGGTCGATATCGAGATCAAGCTGGACGATCACAAGATTTACGAGCTGCCGGACGTCTTCACCCTGGCGCCCGATCGCTTGGCGGCCGTGGCCGGCTCCGACCTCGAACGGCTGCACCAGTCGGGCCTGTTGCGCGCCGCCTGGGCGGTGATCGCCTCGATGGGCAATATCGAGGACTTGATCGCCCGCAAGAACCGCCGCCGAGCGCTGCTGGCATGACGGTCCCGACGCCGCGCCGGACGCTGGAGACCACGGTCGCGGCGCCGGCCCAGATCCCGTTCGACGCCATCCTGGCGGGGCAGACGCCGATGGTCTTCAAGGGCCTCGTCCGCGACTGGCCCTTGGTCCAGGCGGGGCTGAAGAGCGCCCAGGCGGCCCGCGACCATATCCGCGCCCACGACCGGGGCGGTCGGGTCGTGGGGTATCTGGGCGATCCGGCGATCAAGGGGCGCTTCTTCTACGACGCGGGCCGCACGGGTCTGAACTTCAAGGCCGAGCGCGCGCCGCTGGAGGACTTCCTGCGTCGCCTCGAGGCGGTCGAGGGGCGGGACGACGCGCCGTCGATCTATGTCGGTTCGGCCGATCTCGACGCCTATTTCCCGAGCCTGAAGGCCGAGAACGACCTGGGTCTGGGAGCCGAGGTGTTCGGTCCGCAGCCGCCGTTGGCCGGGATCTGGATCGGCAACCGCACGGTCGCGGCCGCCCACTACGACATGTCCAACAATATCGCTGTCTGCGCTGTGGGCCGGCGGCGCTTCACCCTGTTCCCGCCCAATCAGGTCGCCAATCTCTATCCGGGGCCGCTGGACCCCACGCCAGGCGGCCAGGTGGTCAGCATGGTCGACTTCGATGAACCGGATTTCGACGCTCACCCTGGCTTTCGCGAGGCCCTCGCCGCCGCCCAGGTCGCCGAGCTGGAGGCGGGCGACGTGCTGGTCTATCCGGCCCTGTGGTGGCATCAGGTCGAGGCGTTGGCGCCGTTCAACGTGCTGGTGAACTACTGGTGGAACGTCGCGCCGGACTTCGCCGACACGCCGGCCAACACGCTGCTGCACGGCCTGCTCAGCCTGCGCGACCGTCCCGACTTCGAAAAGCGGGGCTGGAAGGCGCTGTTCGACTACTATCTCTTCGGCCCGGCCGACCGCGCCGCCGCCCACCTGCCGGAACGCGCGCGCGGTCCGCTCGCCCCGCTGGACGCCTCGCGGGCCCGTCGCCTGCGCGCCTCCCTGCTCGACCGTCTCAATCGCTGAGGAAGACGCCATGAATCAGCCGCCCGTTCGCAAGGTGGTGATCGCCGGCGGCGGCACGGCCGGCTGGATGGCCGCCGCCGCTCTGTCACGGCAGCTCGGCCCTTTGCTGGACATCACCCTGGTCGAGTCCGAGGACATCGGCACGGTCGGCGTCGGGGAGTCGACCATTCCCACGGCGCGCACCTTCAACGCCCTGCTGGGGATCGACGAGGCGGCGTTCATGCGCGCCACCCAGGCCACCTTCAAGCTGGGCATCCTGTTCGAAAACTGGGGCCAGGTCGGCGATCGCTACATCCACTCGTTCGGCCAGGTCGGCAAATCCACCTGGATGGGCGGCTTCCATCACTTCTGGCTCGAGGCGCGGGCGGGGGGCTTTGGTGGCGATCTGGGGGACTACTGCCTGGAGCTGCGGGCGGCCGAGCAGGAACGGTTTTCCGCCGGCGACGACCCCCGGCTGAACTACGCCTACCACCTGGACGCCGGCCTCTATGGCCAGTTCCTGCGCCGCATGGCCGAGGCGGCCGGCGCGCGCCGCGTCGAAGGCAAGATCGCCAGCGTTCGCCAGCGGGGCGCCGATGGTCATGTCGAGGCGCTGGTCATGGAGTCCGGCGCCGTCGTCGAGGGCGACCTGTTCATCGATTGCACTGGCTTCCGGGGTCTGCTGATCGAGCAGACCCTGAAGGCCGGATACGAGGATTGGAGCCATTGGCTGCCAACCAACAGCGCCCTGGCCGTCCAAACCCGTTCGATCGGCCCCGCCGTTCCCTATACCCGCGCCATCGCGCACCGGGCCGGCTGGCGCTGGAAGATCCCGTTGCAGCACCGGGTCGGCAACGGCCTTGTCTATTGCAGCGACCACATGAGCGACGACGAGGCCCAGGCGATGCTGGCGGCCGAGATCGAGGGTGAGACCCTGATCCCGCCGCGCTTGATCCGCTACCGCACCGGCAAGCGGCGCAAGACCTGGGATCGGAACGTCGTGGCGCTGGGTCTGGCCAGCGGCTTCGTCGAGCCTCTGGAGTCCACCTCGATCCACATGATCATGATAGGGATCAGCCGGCTGATGCAGCTGTTCCCGTTCGACGGGATCAGCCCCGCCGTGGTCGAGCGCTACAACCGCCTGGCCGATGACGAGCTGGAGAAGATCCGCGATTTCATCATCCTGCACTACAAGCTGACCGAACGGACCGACAGCCCGTTCTGGGACCGCGTGCGCGAGATGGAGATCCCCGACAGCCTGGCGCAGCGCATCGCCCTGTTCCGCGAAAGCGGCCACCTGTTCCAGGCGCCGGGCGAGCTGTTCCAGGTCGACTCCTGGCTGCAGGTCATGCTGGGCCAGCGGCTGGAGCCGCGCGGTCATCATGGCATGGGGCGGTTGATGCCGCCGGCTCAGCTAAAGCAGGCGCTGGACGACCTGAAGGCCAATATCGCCAGGGCGGTGGCCCGGCTGCCGCCGCACCAGGCCTTCCTCGACGACTACTGCGCGCCGCTGAGCAAGAGCGCTTAACCCTCGAGCGGCGCGAACAGCTTTTGCAAGGTCGCGCCGATGCGGCTGGCGGCCGGGTCGCCTGCGGACAGGCCCATGGCGTTCAGCTCCCCGCCGATCCGTCGGCCGACCGAGAGCAGGGGGCGGCTGGTGATCTGGACCTCCGCCAGCCGCTCGATGGTCTCGGCGTAGCGCGCGGCGTTCAGGGTCTTCAGCGCCCAGGCGCGCGCGGCCTTGCCGGTCTCGCGCCGCAAGGTCTGGTCGCCGACCAGGCGCTCGAGCACGGCGCGGAGTTCGTCGATCACGATCTCGCCGTCGATCTTGAAGACCAAGTCCTCGGGCAGTTCGCCGTAGAATCCGGCGCGGGGCACGATGGTCGGGCGGCCGCTGAGCATCCCCTCGCAGGCCGAGCCCGAGGCGCCTTCCAACACCGGCTTGCGCAGGGCGCAGATGATGTCGGCCTCGTCGAGGCGTTGGTCCAGGGTCTTGTCGTCGACCGGGCCCTCGATGACCAGGTTCTCGAAGCCGACCTCGGCGGCGACGGCCTCCAGCCGGGCGCGCTCCTCGTCCAGGATCGGGCCGACCAGGCGGTAGACGCAGGCCTTCAGGGTTTCCGCCCCGCCCAGGGCGCGGATCACGTCGGCGACCCGCTTGTTGGGATTCATCACCCCAACCGTGGTCACGGTCAGCGGACCCTTGGCCTTGGGCGGTCCCGGCGGGGTCGCGCGGTCGGGGCAGCACAGAGGCGTCACCTCGACGGGCCCCGGACAGGCGGCTTCCAGGCGCGCGGCGTAGAAGTTGGCATGGGCCAGGGCGGCTTCGCAGCGCGCGGCCAGCCATTCGGTCATCGGCACGTGGCGGGCGATCTCGCCCATGTCCGGCATCTGGCCCGAGCGCACGGCGACCGCGTGCGTCTCCGCCTCCGGGCCATAGGTCGCGACGATCTCGGCGTCATGCCGCCGATAGTCGAGGCCGTTGTAATACAGCCAGCCCGAGAACAGGTTGTAGAGATAGAAGTCGTGGAAGATCCCCAGGCACGGCGCGGCGTCCAGGATCGCGAAGACCCCGCCGTGAAAGAGGTAGTTGTCGCCGATATTGACCACCACGACGTCGAACTCGGTCCGCAGGCGCGAAAGGTCGTAGCCGCGCCAATGATGGACGGGCAGGGCGGTCGCGTGCAGCGCCTCGGCGGCGTCGTCCTGGTCCTCGCAACGCAAGATCTGGACGGCGTGACCGCGCGCGGCCAGCTCCCGCGTGACCCCGGCGCTGACCCGACCGATCGAGGAACGCAGCGAAAGCGGCGTGACCCAGCAGATTCTCATCGTCTTACGTCCTAGCGCCGCAACAGCCGGCGTTCGGCGTCGCCGCCGGCCCGCACGAAGGCGATGTTGGCCGAGACCACCTTGGCGGCGGTCTTGGCGTTGGTCGGCTCGGCCGCGCCGGTCGCCTCGTCGATGAGGTAGGCCTTGAAGCCGGCGTCGGCGAAGGCCTTGAACCACTGGGCCGGGGTCTGGCCGACGCGCTTCAGGTGCTCGGGGCCGAACTCGGCGACGATGGCCAGGTCCGGGTTCTTGGCGATCAGGCCCTTCATGCCCGCCAGGACATCCAGCTCCGCGCCTTCGACGTCGATCTTGACCACGTCCATGCGCTTGGCCGGAGCGATGTCGTCGAGACGCACCACCTCGACCTCGACCGTGTGGGCTTCTTCCGCGTCGGGCAGGGCGTAGAGCGAGCTGTGGCCGATGATGTCGCTGACGTGGAAGGTCAGGCGGCCCGGCTTCTCGCCCACCGCCTGGTCGCGCACCTCGACCCAGGCCAGGCCGTTCAGGTGCTTCATCTTCTCGAGATTGGCGCGCGGCACGCCCTCGGGCTCGAAGGCGAAGACCTTGCCCGTCGGTCCGGCCGCCCAGGCCAGAACCAGGGTCAGCAGGCCGATATTGGCGCCGACGTCGGCGACGGTCATGCCGGGCTGGACGAGGCGGCGCAGCACGTCGCTGGTGCCGGGCTCGAGACCCTTGCTGGTGGCGTTGGCCAGCATGGTCACGAAGGTCGGCAGGGCGCGCGGCGCCAGCACGTAGCCGTCGCGCATCCGGATGGCCATCGACTCGTCGTCATAGGCGATCAGCGGCCGCAGCTTGATTTCCAGCTCGTCGAAGCGCGGGCCGAACAGGCCCGGCAGGCGGGCCAGATTGTCCGCCAGATCGACGCCCCGGGTCTCGATGCGCGCCAGATGCGCCGAGAGCGCGCGCATCGCCGCGGCGTCCTGGTCGTGTCGGCCGATGACCTGATGCAGCAGCGCGTGCGACTGCTGCAGCAGGCCCTGGGTGTGGTCCAGGCGGTTCTGAACCGACGCCAGCTCGCCGGCCAGCGCGCCCAGTTGGGCCTGGGTCTGGCGAAGCTCGTGCTCGACGGTGGCCTGGAGATAGCGGCGGACATAGTGCGCCACCGGCGAAAGCACCGGCGCCAGCAGACGGCGGGCCAGCGCGAAACGGCGGCGAGGCGGCGGCGAAGACGGGGGCGGGGAGGGCGGTGCGGCCTCGACGACCGGCGCGACGCCGGGAACGCGCATGGCGGAAGCGATCGCCAAGTCCAAGCGTGCGGGTCTCAAAATAGTCCTTCCCGACCGCGCCCCGAGGGGCGCGCTCTTTCGATCCGGTTACGTCGGGTGCTTCAAGCGCCCGGCGCCCGGTCTAGACCAGATTCCCGCCGTGCAGGAAGGCCGATTGCGCGCCGATTAGGCTGATCGCGCTGCCGTCGATGAAGTCGAAGTTGATGCTGGTCACGTGATCGACCGAGGCCGCGTCGTGCAACACGCGCTCGTCGTACATGACCACCTTCTGACCTTGCATCATGATGCTGATGTGATCGGTATGGCTGACGAAGTAGTCGACGAACTGCTTGGCCAGATCCACCGAGGCATAAACCGGCGCCGGCGCCGGTGCGGGCGCGGATGTCAAGCCTGGCTTGGAGGCGAGGATGTCCGTCGATCCGCCTGTTGAGGGCTTGGCGACGCTGCCGGTGTCCGGAGCCGTGACGTTCGTCGCGCCAGTATCATGGGGCTCGCCGTCATGGGTGGAAGAGTTGGGAATTGGATCGGCCGTGACCGTTTGCCCCTGCGCGGGGGCCGGCGCCGTCGTATAGTGACCGCCGCGCGCGATAAGGTCCGCCAGCACGTCAGGCAACTGGCTCACCTCGATGACCGAGATCCTCTGCGCGTTGACGTCGCCGACGATGCCCCGCACCAGCTGCACGGCCTCGACCGTTGGCAGGGCGCCGGGGATCAGGCGCAGGTCCAGCGACCAATTGGCCGGGTCGGTGGGCAGGCGCGCGACGGGACTGAAGGTCGCCAACTCTTGATGAATGACGCCGGCGAGCGGCTGAACGTCGTCATGCGAAGCGGCGACATCGAGAACTGGACGCGCGCTTAGCAGAGCAACAAGCGCCAGTGTGGACGACACCATATGCTCTGGCGAGTTGTCGAACGTGACCGCATGGGCGGAGCCATTCAGCGGCGGGCTGTTCTCGCTTGAGGTGTTCGCGGGCGGCGCGCCGCCGAAATCCAGGGCCGCCGCCGCCGCCGTGATCGCCGAATGGGCGACGGGGTCGACGCTGGCGGGGCTGACGCCATAGTCCGAGGCCAATAGAGCGGCCGCCAGGATCAGCACCGCCTGGTTGGCCGGCAGCTGAACCGAATCGCTGGCCGGCTGATTGGCGGCCGCCATCGGCGCGACGCCGTTCTTCAGCGCCGAGGCGGAGCTGGACGACAGGAGGGCCGGGCGCCCAGCGGCGGGCTTTTGCGGCGCTTGGCTCGCGCCGGTCTCGGCCGCGCGCGCCTCGCCGGTCTTGAAGAAAGCCGTGCCGACCACGGCGACCAGCAGGGCGGCGGGGTGGATCGAGATATTGTCGTTGCTTTGCGAGCGCCGCACCATCGGGTGGCTCGCGACCATGTTGCGGACCAGCGCCGAGAAATCGAAGCCGCGCGCGATCTCTTCGTAGGCGGGACCGGCGATCAGGTACTCGCCATCGATACGCGCGAAGTGGATCACCACCTCGCCGTCGTCGGTGCGATAGAAGACGAACCAGGGGTCCTTCTCGTCGCTGAGGCCCCGGTCGGTTCCGACGCGAATGCCGGCCCGGATCAGCGCGCTTTCGACACGGTAGAATTCGGCCAGCTCTTGCTGGCTCCAATCCGCGGGAGCGGGCGAGTAACGCGGCGAACGCTGAAAGAATGAAAGGACCTGAGCGGCCATGCGACGGACGTTTCCCCGCGTCTGGAGCGACTGCCGGCCCCCACCGGCGCCGCCACCCTAAACCAACTACTCTTCGCTGAACAGGATATCGTAGGTGATCGGATCGTAGAAGCGCAGCAGCTCGCGCACGAACGTCTTTTCCGACACTTCCAGAGCGCGGGCCCAGTCCCGATAGCGATCGGGCGGGATACGACCACGGCCGGTCTCCAGCTGCGAGATGAAGGTGTAGTAGTCGGCGCCGACCTTGGCGGCGAGCTGCCGCTGCGAGAGACCGACGGCCTCGCGCATTTCCTTCAGCCATCGGCCGCCTTCGCGGCGGAGGTCCTGAACCTCCGAGGCGCTGCGGCGTTGTGGGTTGCCATACATAATATAAAGCCTCGCGTCCGCCGACGCTGGGAGCGCGGGCGCGCGCTCGCTCGATACGCCCAGCGGAATGTCGCACATATACCCCTTCGCGGGGAGGGGTTCAAGGAACGCGACATAGGAATTTGCTGTACCGGTTACAAAAATGCTGTACGGCCGAAATTCGGCTATTGTCGACGTATGACGTTTGCTCTATAGCCATCGCTGCTCCCATGCGCGCCGTTCGGTCGCAGGGGGTGTGGGATTTCTTTGGGAGACAAGCCAGATGGCTTATAACGTTTCGCAGCTGACGACGTTCTTCACGAACGCCAATGCTGGCACCGGGCCGACCGTGGCTCAAACCGCTATTCTTCAAGCTCTTGCCAACCAGAACGCCGCTGGCGGCCTGACCAACGATCAAGCGCTCGGCCAGACGATCGACCTGGCTTCGGATTCGACCGTCGCCGTCAGCGTGGGCACCTACCAATTCTTCCTGGGCTACGCCCCCAGCGAAGCTGGTCTGGCCGCTCTGAACAGCGCTTACGTCTCGGGCGGCGCTCAGGCCAACCTGAACGGCGAAAACCGTTTCATCGCTCAATCGATCTCGCTGGCCCTGAGCAATCCGACCGCCAAGGCTGCCTTCGCGGGCACCTATGGCGCGCTGTCGGTCTCCGACGCGACCGCTCTGGCCTATAACGTGATTGTTGGTAATTCGACGGCCGCCGCCGCGGGTATCAACGTCGCCAACGCCGTCGCGTATCTGAGCAGCACGGCTTCGCAAACCTACTACACCAATTTCATCAACGCGAACGTCCCGGGTCTGTCGGCTTCGGATCTCGCGCTGGCCGTGAAGGCCGCCATCGTTGGCGAAATCCTGTTCGCCTCGACCTCTTACGGCGGCGGCGCCGGCATCGGCTCGTACGCCTCGGCCGAGACGGCTCTGGTCAAGGACCTGTCCGACGACGGCCACCTGGCCAACAACAATTCGGCTGGCGTGAATATCTTCTCGAACTACGGCACGGGCGCCGTGGGCACGACGTTCGCTCTGACGGCCAATGTCGACACCATCGTCGGCACCGGTAACGACGACACCATCAATGCTACGATCGATAGCACCGTTGGCGGTCAGGGCACCCTGACCTCGCTGGACAGCATCGACGGCGGCGCTGGCAATGACACGCTCAACATCAACGTGCTCACGAACTCCGGTCTCCCGAGCGGTCTGACTGTCAAGAACGTCGAAACCGTCAATCTGCGCGCGGCGACTGCCTTTACCGGCAATTTCTCGTCGTTCTCGGGTCTGAACACCCTGAACGCTACGCAGGGCGGGGGCGTCGCTCTGACGGCCGCCAGCGCGACCAACGTGAACGTGTCGGGGCAGACGGGCGGAATCCTCGTCGATGGGGGCAACGCCGTTAACGTCGCGGCTTCCAACCAGAGCGTCCAGGTCGGCAATACGACTGGTCCGGCGAGCAACGTCACGGTGACCAACACCAACCTGCAAGGCAACCTGCTGCAGGTGAACGGTGGCACCAACGTGACGGTCACGGCGTCGAACGAGGCTAGCGGCGGTCTGATCCGGATCGGCAACTCCACCGCTCCGACGGGCGCTGTCGTCGTCAACAGCACGGGTAACGCCTACACGGCGGGTCAAGGCAGCTTTGGTCTGGCTAGCATCCAAACGACGGGCGGCACCACGGTCACCATTAACCAGGTCGCATCGACGGATCTGTCCGCCGCCGCGAAGGACGCCGCCACGGGCTCGGTCTTCCAAAACACTGTCATCGTCAACGGCACCGCCGCCACCACCGCGGTGACGGTCAACCAGTCGACGGCTCAGGCGCAAGCCGCCTATGTGGCCGCGGTCGCCGGCGTGAAGGGCGCGTCTCTCGTCACCTTCGCCGCCGTTACGGGCGGCACCGCCGTCACCGTTGGTGGCCTGACCTTCACGGCCGCTCAAAACCTGACGGCCGCTCAAGTGGCTTCGGCGTTCGCCAACCTGACCTCGGGTGCGACCCATGGTTCGGCCGCGGCGTCGCTGGGTCTGTACAGCGGTACCTTCTCGGGCGCTTCGACGGGCGCGACCACGGCTGTTTCGAGCACCTCCAGCACGGTGACCGCGACGAACAGCGCGAGCGCTCCCGGCGTTGCGATCGCCACGACCAACGCCACGGTGACCACCTACACGCCTGGCGTTACCGCCGTGACGGGCGTGACCGGCGTTGAAGGCATCATCAACGGCCAAGTGGTGATCAACGCCAACCTCGGCGGCACCGGTTCGTCCGATGTCCTGAAGACCGTGTCGCTGGCGGGTTGGGGCAACGGTTCGTCGATCACCAGCAGCGCGCTGACCAGCCTGGCTCTGTCCAACAGCGCCTCGAGCCTGTCGGTGGGCAACAACCTGGCGACGTCTCTGTCGGTCAGCCTGGCTAACGTTGGTGTCGCCGGGACGCCGGCCGCTCTGAACTTCGGTCCGACCTACACGTCGCTGGCTTTGTCGGTGTCGAGCGCTTCGCTCGCCTCGATCACGGCTGGCGGCGTGACCGCGCTGACCGTCTCGGGTGCGGCTTCGGTTGACCTGACCGGCTCGTCGTTCGGCGCTCTGAAGACCGTCGTGGTCAGCGGCTCGGCGGGCGTCACCCTGGACGCCTCGGGCGCCACCGTCACCTCGGTGGACACCTCGGGCACCACGGGCAACAACACCGTGTTGATCGACGCCAGCAAGGCCACCTTCACGGGCGGCGCTGGCGCTGACGTGGTGACCCTGGCCAGCACCACGGTTTCCAAGGCGATCAGCCTTGGCGCCGGCGACGACAAGCTGGTTTTGGCCTCGGGCACCACGACTCTGGGCGCGACCGTTGACGGCGGCACGGGCAACAACACCCTGGTGATGGACGCCAGCGACGCCGCCACGGCTTCGGCCGGCACCGCGTTCGCCAGCAACTTCACCAACTTCGGCCAACTGAGCCTCCGCGCCGCCGGTCACGGCGGTTCGGTCAACATGGCCAACATGAACAACATCGGCTACGTCCTCTCGGACGGTGGTACGAACGTTGGTCAGAACCAAAACTCGGCGGTGACCATCACGCGTGGCACGGTCGAAGCTGGCGATACGTTCAAGGTGATCGTCGCGGGTACGGTCTACAGCTACACGACCAACGGCACCGACACCGGCGCCAATGTCGCGACGCAATTGGCCGCCCTGATCAACGCCGGCACCACCGGTGTCAGCGCGACCACCGCCAGCAACGTCATCAACCTGACTTCGGCTTCGTCTTTCTCGGTCGGCACCTCGGTCGCCGACCAGGGCACCATCGACGCCAGCGAGAGCGCCAGCACCAGCCAGAACGCCATCACTGGCGATGCGCTGACGCTGACGAATTTCGTCGCCAACGGCACCGTTGAAATTGACAACAACGCGCTGAACACGACGGTTTCGCTGGCGAATGCGACCGGTACGTCGGACGTTCTGAACCTGGTGACCAAGAGCATCAACTCGATCAACGCCGGCACCGTTACCGCCGCTGGCGTCGAGAAGATCACGCTGAACGCGATCGACGCGAAGCCCACCACGGGCCCGCACACGCACACGATCGCTCTGGCTGACACGGCGCTGAACAGCATCGTGATCACTGGTAGCGCCAACGTGAGCCTGTCGTACAACAGCCTGAAGGTGACCTCGATCGACGCTTCGGCTTCGACCGGCGGCCTGACCGTGGGCACCAGCGCCGCTGCCGTCGCCGCCACCACCGTTCTCGGTGGCGCCGGCGCCGACACGCTGACGGCCAACCACAACAACGACGTTCTGAACGCTGGCGCCGGCAACGACACCCTCGTGGTCAATGCCGACCTCGTCACCCTGACGGGCGGTGCGGGCGCCGATGTGTTCAACGTCGCTCACGCGACCTCGAACGTGAACTCGTATGCTACGATCACCGACCTCTCGGCCGGCGACAGCATCCAGTTCAATGGCGCGGCGGCTAGCTTCGTCGCTGCGAAGGTTGCTCTGGCCAACACGGCGGTGTTCCAAGACTACGCGAACGCCGCTATCGCCAACACCAGCCAAAACCAGGTTGCGTGGTTCCAGTATGGCGGTGACACCTACGTCGTCGAGCACAACTCGGCCAACGGCGCCACGTCGTTCGCGAATGCCACCGACATCATCGTGAAGGTCGCCGGTCAGGTCGATCTGACCGGCGCGGCGTTCAGCACGACGACGCACGCTCTGTCGATCTAAGCCATCTTCGGATGGGGGCCTGGGCTTGTCCCAGGCCCTTGAGATCGGAAGCCCCCGTCGCTCCATGCGGCGGGGGTTTTCTTTGTGTGATCGGTCGCTTGCGTCCGGCTTCCTTCTCAACTACGGCAGCTTTGAAAAGCTGCTTTTTCGCCACAATTTCGTGGTCGAGACGCGACCTAAGTTGTTACTGTACAAAACCGCGCCGCGCTGACGCGACGCCCTGAAGGCTCGAAATGTTCTTCACTCGCACCGGCGCCAAGCCGACCATCCTCGACCAGGCTGTCCTGGTCGCCCGGCCGGCGGTGATCACCGCCATGGTGTTCAGCTTCTTCATCAACATCCTGGCGCTGGTCAGCCCGCTGTACATGCTGCAGGTCTATGACCGCGTGCTGTCCAGCCGCAACGTCTCGACCCTGGTCGTGCTGACGCTGATCTGCGTGTTCCTGTTCCTGGTCTATGGCCTGCTGGAAGCGCTGCGGACCCAGGTGCTGGTGCGCGGCGGGCTCAAGTTCGATGGCGTGGCCCGAGATCCGATCTTCAAGGCGGTGCTGGACTCCACCCTGAACCGCCGCGGCGCGGGCGCCCAGGCGTTCCGCGACATGGACGCGGTGCGCGAGTTCATGACCGGCGGCTTGATCGCCTTCTGCGACGCGCCTTGGACGCCGGTGTTCATCATCGTGTCCTGGATCCTGCACCCCTTTTTCGGGATCCTGGCCATCATCAGCTGCATCGTCATCTTCGGCCTGGCGGTCATGAACGACGGCGCCACCAAGAACCCGATCCAGATGGCGACCATGGCCTCGATCGCCGCTCAGAACGACGCCAGCTCGACCCTCCGCAACGCCGAGGTCATGAAGGCGATGGGCATGTGGGGCGGGTTGCAGCGGCGCTGGCGTGGTCGCCGCGACGAGCAGGTGGCCTGGCAGGCCGCCGCCAGCGACGCCGGCGGCGCGGTGATGTCCGGCATCAAGGTGTTCCGCAACATCGTCCAGACCTTGATCCTGGGCGGCGGCGCCTATCTGGCCATCCACGGCAAGATCTCGGCGGGCTCTATGATCGCCGGCTCGATTCTGGTCGGCCGCGCCCTGGCCCCGATCGAAGGCGCCGTTGGCCAATGGAAGACCCTCCTGGGCGCGCGCGGGTCGTGGGATCGCCTGCAGGCGATGCTGCGCGAGACGCCCGATCTGTCGGACCATATGCAACTGCCCGAGCCGCGCGGCGTGCTTTCGGCCGAGGCGGCGTCGATCCTGCCGCCAGGCGCTCAGGCGCCGACCATGCGCCAGGCCAGCTTCCGCATCGAGGCCGGCGCGTCCATCGCCCTGGTCGGCCCCAGCGCGGCGGGCAAGTCCTCGCTGCTGCGCGGCATCGTCGGCGTCTGGCCGTGCGCGGCCGGCGTGATCCGCCTCGATGGCTACGACATCAAACAGTGGGACCCCGAGAAGCTGGGTCGCCACATCGGCTATCTGCCCCAGGACATCGAGCTGTTCGGCGGCACCATCGCCCAGAACATCGCGCGCTTCACCGAGTTCGAGGCGCAGGACGTGATCGAGGCCGCCACCCTGGCCGGGGTTCACGAGATGATCCAGGGCCTGCCCCAAGGCTACGACACCGTGATCGGCGAGGGCGGCGCGTCGCTGTCCGGCGGCCAGCGCCAGCGCCTGGCCCTGGCTCGCGCGGTCTACAAGATGCCGGCGCTGCTGGTTCTGGACGAGCCGAACGCCAGCCTGGATCAGGTCGGCGAAACGGCGCTGATGGAGGCCATGAATCGCCTCAAGGCCGCTCGTCGCACCGTGATCTTCGCGACGCACAAGGTGAACTTGCTGGCCCAGGCCGACTACATCATGGTGATCAATCAGGGTGTGATCGCCGACTTCGGCGAACGCGACCTGATGCTGGCCAAGCTGACGGGGGCCGCGCCGCAGCAACCGCCGCCCGCGCCGGCCGCGCCGCCGCTCCGCGCCCACTGACCGACCGCCGCTCGCCCCAATCCTTTGCAAGACACCGCCCGATGGGCGGGTCCATCAGGCTCAAGACAAGATGAAGCCCCCTTCGATCAAGCGTCCGACGGACAACTACAATGGCGTGGCCAAGATCGGCTACGGCATTATCGCCTTCACGTTCGTGGGTCTGCTCGGCTGGGCGGCGTTCGCGCCGCTGGACAGCGCGGTCGTGGCGCCCGGGGTCGTCTCGGCCGAGGGCAACCGCAAGACGATCCAGCACCTGGAAGGCGGAATGCTCCGCAAGATCCTCGTGCACGAGGGCGACAAGGTGAAGGCCGGACAGATCCTGTTCGAACTGGACCCCACCCAGGCCAACGCCGCCGCGGGCATCACCAAGAACCAGTACGTCGCCCTGAAGGCCATGGAAGCTCGTCTGATCGCCGAGCGCGACCAGCGGCCGACCATTACCTTCCCCACCGAGCTGACCAGCCAGCGGTCGGACCCCATGGTCGCGCGCGCCATAGCCGACGAGCAGGCTCAGTTTGCCGAACGGCGGCAGACCATCCAGGGCCAGGTGGACCTGATGAACGCCCAGCGCGATCAGTATCAGAGCGAGGTCGATGGTATCGACCGCCAAAATCAGGGCCTGAAGGATCAGCTTGGCTATATCAATGACGAGCTGAGCGATCTGAAGAAGATCTACGATAAGGGCCTGGTTCCGAGGCCGCGCCTGCTGGCGCTGGAGCGCGAACAGGCCAACCTGTCGGGTTCGATCGGCCGCCTGTCCGCCGACCGCGCCAAGGCCGTGCAGGGCATGTCCGAGACCCAGCTGAAGATCCGCCAGATCAAGCAGCAGTTCTTCCAGGACGTCAGCCAGGCCCTGACCGAAACCCGGGTGAAGCTGGCCGAGGTGACCGAGAAGGAGGTGGTGGCCTCCGACCAGCAGCGCCGGATCAATATCGTCTCACCGGTCAGCGGCACGGCCCAGAATCTGCACTTCTTCACCGAAGGGGCCGTGGTGCGCGCCGCCGAGCCGATGGTCGACATCGCGCCCGACGACGAAGCCTTCGTGATCCAGGCCCACTTCCAGCCGACCGATGTCGACAACGTACACGCGGGCATGACGACCGAGGTGCGCCTGCCAGCCTTCCACTCGCGCAAGATCCCGATCCTGAACGGCAAGATCCAGTCGATCTCGCGCGACCGCATCGTCGATGCGGAAGGCAAGACCTCGTACTTCCTGGGCATCGTCCGGGTGGACCTGAAGCAGCTGCCGCCCGAGTTCCGCAGCAAGGTCACCGCCGGGATGCCGGCCCAGGTGGTCGTGCCGACCGGCGAGCGAACGGTGCTGCAGTACCTGTTCCAGCCGCTGCGCGAAACGCTGCGCACCACGATGCGGGAGGAATAGGGCCCAGTTCAAGGGCCTGATTTCCCAAGCTTTTCGGATTGAGGCGTCTGGCGGCCGAAATGTCGCCGACGCCGCTTTCCAATCGGCTCCAATAGTGTAGTCAAACACCTTCATTCTTACTGGAGTCGGCGACGGCGCATGACGAAGACTGCCTTGATCACCGGCATCACCGGACAGGACGGCGCCTATCTGGCCAAGCTCTTGCTGGAGAAGGGCTACACGGTCCACGGGATGCTGCGCCGCTCGGCCTCGGCCGACGTGATCGGCGATCGCCTGCGCTGGATCGGCGTCTATGACGACATCCAGTTCGAGCTGGGCGACCTGCTGGACGAGGGCGGCCTGTCGCGCCTGATGCGCCGGGTCCAGCCGGACGAGATCTACAACCTCGCCGCCCAGAGCTTCGTCGGCGCCTCGTGGGATCAGCCGCACCTGACCGGTTCGGCCACGGGTCTGGGCGTGACCAACATGCTCGAAGCGCTGCGGATGGAGTGCCCGCAGGCCCGCTTCTACCAGGCCTCGTCGTCGGAGATGTACGGCCTGGTGCAGCATCCGATCCAGTCGGAGACCACCCCGTTCTACCCGCGCTCGCCCTACGCGGTGGCCAAGCTCTATGGTCACTGGATGACGGTGAACTATCGCGAAAGCTTTGGCCTGCACGCCTCGGCCGGCATCCTGTTCAACCACGAAAGCCCGCTGCGCGGCATCGAGTTCGTGACCCGCAAGGTCACCGACGCGGTGGCGGCCATCAAGCTGGGCCAGCAAAAGACCGTCGAGCTGGGCAATCTGGACGCCAAACGCGACTGGGGCCACGCGCGCGACTATGTCGAGGCGATGTGGCTGATGCTGCAGCAGGAAACGCCGGACGACTACGTGGTCGCCACCGGCAAGACCTGGACCGTGCGTGAGATGTGCGAGACGGCCTTCGCCAGCGTCGGCCTGAACTACCAGGACCACGTGACGATCAATCCCAAATTCCTGCGTCCGGCCGAGGTGGACCTGCTGCTGGGCGATCCGTCGAAGGCCAAGGCCAAGCTGGGCTGGGAGCCCAAGACGACCATGCAGGACATGATCGCCGAGATGGTCGAGGCCGACATCGTCCGGCGGTCGCGCAACTGATGGGCCCGACCCTCGACATTGGGGGCGTCGTCATTATCGGCGGCGGCGGTCACGCCAAGGTGGTCATCGAGAGCCTGCGGGCCTCGGGCCAGACCGTGGCGGCGATCGTCGACGCCGATCCGACGCCGCGCGCCGTGTTGGGGGTTCCGGTGGTCGGCAATGATGCGAAGCTGGCCGAGCTGAAGGGGCGGGGGCTTTCGAAGTTCTTCGTGGCCATCGGCGACAACCGCCTGCGCCAGATCCTGGGCCGCAAGGGGCGCGACATGGGCTTTTCGCTGGTCAACGCCATCCACCCGTCGGCCGTGATCTCGCCGACCGCGACGATCGGCGAGGGCGTCGCCATCATGGCCGGCGTCGCGATCAACGCCGACAGCCGCGTCGGCGACCTGGCCATCGTCAATACCGGCGCGGTCGTGGACCACGACTGCGTGCTAGGTGCGGCCTGCCACCTGGGGCCGGCCTCGGCCTTGGCGGGGACCGTGACCATGGGAGAGCGCGCCTTCCTCGGCGTCGGCGCGCGGGCGATCCCTGGCGTGAGCATCGGAACGGATACGATCGTCGGGGCCGGCGGCGTCGTCGCGCGCGACCTCCCGGACGGCGTCCTGGCGATCGGCGTTCCGGCCAAGATCAAAGGAGACCGGCGATGAGCAGCCCGGCCAACACCCTGCCCAGGATTTCCGTCGCCGCCCCGCGGCTGGACGGCAAGGAGCGCGAGTACGTCCTGGAGTGCATGGACACGACCTGGATTTCCTCGGTCGGCCGGTTCATCTCCGAGTTCGAGAAGGCGTTCGCCGCCTATTGCGGCGTCAAGCACGCCATCGCCTGCAACAACGGCACCACGGCCCTGCACCTGGCCCTGGTCGCGCTGGACATCGGTCCGGGCGACGAGGTGATCGTGCCCAGCCTGACCTATATCGCCTCGGCCAACGCGGTGACCTACTGCGGCGCGACGCCGGTGCTGATCGACAACGATCCGCGCACCTTCAATCTCGACCCGGCCAAGCTGGAGGCGCTGATCACGCCGCGCACCAAGGCGATCATGCCGGTGCACCTCTATGGCCAGATCTGCGACATGGACCCGATCCTGGAGATCGCCAAGAAGCATAACCTGCTGGTGATCGAGGACGCGGCCGAGGCGGTCGGCGCGACCTACAAGGGCAAGAAGTCGGGGGCGCTCGGAACCTGCGCGACCTTTAGCTTCTTCGGCAACAAGATCATCACCACCGGCGAGGGCGGGATGATCACGACGGACGACGACGCGCTGGCGACCAAGATGCGCCTGCTGCGCGGCCAGGGCATGGACCTGAACCGCCGCTACTGGTTCCCGGTCGTCGGCTATAACTACCGCATGACCAACATTCAGGCCGCGATCGGCCTGGCGCAGCTGGAGCGCGTCGACGAACACCTGGACGCTCGCGAGCGGGTGGTGGCCTGGTACGACGAGAAGTTGTCGCGCCTGGGCAACCGCGTAATCAAGCCCTATGTCGCGCCGACCGGCCGTCACGTGTTCTGGATGTACACCGTGCGTCTGGGCGAGGGCCTGTCGACCTCGCGCGATCAGGTGATCAAGGATCTGGACGCCCTGGGCATCGAGAGCCGTCCGGTCTTCTATCCGATGCACGTCATGCCGCCCTACGCCCACCTCGCGACGGGCGACCTGGCCCAGGCCGAGGCCTGCGGCGCGGACGGCCTGAACCTGCCGACCCACGCGGGCCTCACCGAAGCCGACATCGACCGCGTCGTCGCCGCGCTCGACCAGGTGCTGGTCTAGCCGATGCGTATTGTCCTCCTGTCCTCGATCGTGCCGTTCATCAACGGCGGGGCGCGCTTCATCGTCGAGTGGCTCGAGGAGAAGCTCGTCGAGGCGGGCCATGAGGTCGAACGCTTCTACCTGCCGTTCGTCGACGATCCGAACGAGATCCTGCATCAGATCGCCGCCTGGCGGATGATGGACCTGACTCAGTGGTGCGATCGGGTCATCTGCTTCCGCCCGCCGGCCTATGTCGTGGACCATCCGCACAAGGTGTTGTGGTTCATCCACCACATCCGGATCTTCTATGACCTCTGGGACACGCCCTATCGCGGGATGCCGGACACGCCCGAGACCCGCGCCATCCGAGACAATCTGCGAGCCCTGGACACCCAGGCGATCAACGAGGCCAAGGCGGTGTTCACCAACTCGCGCGTGGTGGCCGACCGCCTGAAGACCTACAACAACATCGACGCCACGCCGCTGTACCCGCCGATCTACCAGCCCGAGCGCTTCAGCCACACAGGCTATGGCGATGAGATCGTCGCGATCTCGCGCCTGGAGCCGCACAAGCGTCAGGCCCTGATGATCGAGGCGATGCAGTACGTGAAGACCGGCGTGAAGCTGCGCCTGGCCGGCACGGCCTCCAGCGCCGAGTATGGCCGCCAGCTGATCCAGCGGGTCCAGGACCTGGGCCTGCGCGACCGCGTGATCTTCGAGGATCGCTGGATCACCGAGGACGAGAAGGCGGAGATGCTGAAGGAGGCCCTGGCCGTCGCCTACCTGCCCAAGGACGAGGACAGTTACGGCTATCCGTCGCTGGAGGGCGCTCACGCCTGCAAGCCGATCATCACCACCACCGACAGCGGCGGGGTGCTGGAACTGGTCGAGCATGGCCGCAACGGCCTGATCAGCGAACCCGATCCGCGCGCCCTAGCCGAGCAGTTCGACCGCCTCCACGCCGACAAGCAGGGCGTGGCCAAGATGGGGACCGCGTCGCTGAATCGCCTGGCCGAACTGAAGATCGACTGGAGCACCGTCGTGGAGCGCCTGACCTCATGAAGGTGTTGGTCGTCAACAACGCCGCGCCGTTCCAGCGGGGCGGGGCCGAGGAACTGGCCGACCATCTGGTCCGCCGCCTGAACGCCACGCCCGGCGTGCAGTCCGAGCTGGTGCGCGTTCCCTTCACCTGGGAGCCGGCCGAGCGCCTGATCGAGGAGATGCTGATCTCCAAGGGCATGAGGCTTTACAATGTCGATCGCGTGATCGGCCTGAAGTTCCCCGCCTACCTGATCCCGCACCCCCAGAAGGTTCTGTGGCTGCTGCACCAGTTCCGCCAGGCCTACGATCTTTCCGAAGCGGGCCAGAGCCACCTGGATTTCGACGAGACCGGGCGCGCGGTGAAGGCAGCCATCCGGGCGGCCGACAATGCGTGCTTCGCGGAGTGCCGCAGGATCTTCTGCAACTCGCCGGTCACCCAGAACCGTCTGATGAGGTTCAACGGCGTCTCGGGCGAGGTGCTGTATCCGCCGCTGAACGATGGCGAGCTGTTCACGGGGGGCGACTATGGCGACTATGTCTTCGCGGGCGGCCGTGTGGCGGCGGGCAAGCGCCAACATCTGCTGATCGAGGCCTTGGCGCTGCTGCCCAAGGGACCGCGTCTGCTCATCGCCGGCCCGCCGGAGAACGAGGCCTATGCCGACCGCCTGCGCAAGCTGGTCGAGGATCTGGACCTCAAGGACCGGGTCGAGCTTCGGTTCGGCTTCCATCCGCGCGCCGACATCGCCCGCTGGGCCAATGGCGCCCTGGCCTGCGCCTACCTGCCGTTCGACGAGGACAGCGTGGGTTATGTGACCATGGAAGCCTTCGCCGCGGCCAAGCCGATGCTGACGGTCACCGACAGCGGCGGGCTGCTGGAGATCGTCAGCGAGGACACCGGCGCGGTCGCCGAACCGACGCCGCGCGCCCTGGCGGACGCGCTGGATCGTTTGACCGCCGACAGGTCGCGCGCGACCGCGCTGGGCGGGGCGGCGCGCAAGCTCTGGCGCGACAAGAATGTCACATGGGAGGAGACGGTGCGCCGTCTTCTTGATTAAGCCACAAAAGTTCGGTTGAAGCCGCCTGACGGCGGGGGCCGTTAAAGTCTGGGATATGCGAGTGCCGTTGAAAAACTTGTCCATCCGGACGTCCGTGATCGCCGTGGCGGCAGCCATGGCGGCGTGCGGCCATGCCGGACACGCGCGCGCGGAGACCCTCGCCGACGCGATCACCATCGCCTATCAGAGCAACCCCAACATCCAGGCGCAGCGCGCCGCGATGCGGGCCCTGGACGAGAACTACACCCAGGCTCGTGCGGCCTATGGGCCCCAGGCCAGCGCCACGGTGTCGGAGGACTACAACAACACCAAGGGCTATCCGACCACGAACCAGTTCACGGGCGTCGTCCGGGGCGAGCACGCGACCAGCCAGTCGAACCAGCTTTCGCTGAGCCAGGCCCTCTACACGAACGGTCGCTACGCCGCGCGGCTGGCCGGCATCGAGGCTCAGATCAAGGCCTCGCGCGAGAATCTGCGCCGGATCGAGATGGACCTGCTGGTTCGGGTCACGAACGCCTATGTTTCCGTGCGCCGCGACCGTGAGGTGCTGCGCATCAGCGAAGGGGGCGAGGCTTTCCTGCGCAAGCAACTGCAGGACACCGAGGACCGCTATAGCGTGCGTCAGGTCACCCTGACCGACGTGCAGCAGGCCAAGGCGCGTCTGGCGGCCGCCAGCACTCAGGTCGCGAACGCCCGGGCCCAGCTGAACGTCACCCTAGCCAACTATGCCTCGCTGGTGGGGCATATGCCCGACAACCTCGAGCCCGAGCCCGATATTGACGGCCTGCCGACGACTTTGGACGAGGCGTTCAACGAGGGCGAGAAATCCAACCCGACGCTGCTGGCGGCGCTGTTCACCGAGCAGTCGTCCCGTCTGGGGGTCGCCGAGGCGCGGGCCCAGCGCCTGTTCTCGGTCTCGGCGCGCGCCGACTATCGCAACGCGCCCTACCTCGGCTACAGCGCCAAGCAGTTCAACCGCACCGACACCTTCACGGCCAGCATCACGCTCAGCCAGCCGCTGTTCACCGGCGGGCAGATCAACTCCGCGATCCGCCAGTCGATCGAGGAAAACAATCGCGACAAGCTGCTGATCGACGACGCGCGCCGCAACATGGTTCTCGGCATCTCACAGTACTGGGACCAGCTGGTCGCGGCGCGTCGCACGCTGAGCACGATCGAGGACGAGATGAAGGCCGACACGGTCGCCTTCTACGGCGTCCGCGAGGAAGAGCGCTTCGCCCTGCGCAGCACGATCGAGGTGCTGAACGCCCAGGCCGAACTGCAGAACGCCCAGCTGAACTTCGTCCGGGGGCGCGCCAACGAATATGTCGGCCGGGTCCAGCTGCTGTCGCAGGTGGGCACGCTGGAAGTCGGCAACCTGGCACCGGGCGTCCAGCCCTACGATCCCACCCGTAACTTCAAGAAGGTTCGCTACAAGGGCGTACTGCCCACGGACCTGATCGTCCAGACGCTGGACCATGTGTCCTTGCCGATGGAGCCCAAGAAGCCGAAGGCCGGCGACACCACGCCGATCCGTCCGCCGTCCAGCGAGTTGCCAAGCAAGCCGATCGCCGCCGACAAGGTCACGCCGCCGCCGTCGATCAACGACCTGCCGGCCCTGAGCGACGACGCGCCGGTTCGCACCTCGCCGAAAGGCTGAGCCTTAGCTGATCGGCAGGAGGGCGCGGGTCATCGACAGCCATGCCTGTCGGTTGAACGAGACGTGGCCGTTGCGCGTGGTCGCGGCGGCCAGCTCGGCGCGCCAGGCATCGTCCGAGAGCATCCGCGCCAACTTCCTGGCCGCGTCGTCTTCGTCGGCGGCGGCCCAGCGTCCCGCGCGGTAGATGGCGCCGTCGCCATCGACCGGGATCAGGGCGTAGTCGACCAACTGGCTGGACGCGGGGTCCATGAACTCGACGTTCGACGACCAGCCGGTGGCCAGGGTCGGCTTGCCCAGCCAGATCGCCTCGGCCAGCAGCAGGCCATAGCCTTCGGAGCGGTGCAGGGACAGCACGATGTCGGCGCTCGCGGTCAGGCGCGCCATGTCCTCGGCCGACAGGCTGTCGGTCATCAGCCGGATCGTCGGATCGCCCGCGACCAGCGCTTCCAGGGCCGCCATGGTCTGGGGGTGGAGATCCGCGCCGACCACCTTGCAGACCAGAAGGGCGGGCGCGCCAGAGGCGGCCTGGGCGGCCCGGAAGGCGCGTAGGCCGGCGTAGGGGTTCTTGCGCTGGTCGGTCGAGCGCAGGTCGAAGGCCATCAGCGCCACGACGCGATCCTCGGGCAGTCCAAAACGCGCCCGGTCGGCGGCGGGCCGGGGATTCAGATAAAGAGGGTAGGGCGCCGGCGAGACCTTCACCCGAGGCGGGGCGATCTTGCGAAGGGCGTCGGCGGCGAAGGCCGAGGGCGCCCAGACCTCGTCGACCAGGTCGAAAGCCGGGATCCAGTCGATCGGCGCGTCCTCCAGCTCCCAGGCCCAGTAGCCGATGTGGCGTCGCCCTCGCAGCGGTCGGCCTTGGGTCGCCCGCACCCAGCGCATCAGTTCCGGCGGGTTGATGTGCGAGATCAGCACGCCCTTCTCGTCGGCCGAAGGGGGAGGAAAGCGGGCCTCCAGGGTCACGGGAAAACCGACGTCGGCCGACAGGTCCACCGCGCGCGTCGCCAGGCCGGCGTCGGCGAAGCCCCGCGCCAGCATCCGGGCGCCCTCGCCCAGGCCGTGCACGGCGCCATGGAACCCGACCACGGTGACGGGCGGGGCCGGCGCCAAGTCGCGCCGTCGGACGCGCCAATGGATGCGGGCCTCGCTCAGGGCCTCGGCGCAGGTTCTGGCCGCGAGGCCGGGCGCGGCCGCGGTCAGGTGGGCCGCTCGACGCGCCGGCGCCGGCAGCCGTCGCCATAGCGCCAGGAGTTGGGATTTCATTCGAACTACGGTCTCGGATCGGCTTTGCGAGGTCGCGCGAACCTATAACGAGTTGTCGCGCCGAAAAACCGCCCTCGACTGTTCGCGCATGACGGGAGCGCGACCGTCGAGATGCGCCACGCGGAGCGCGGGGCTCGCGGCCTCGTTCGCTCGTTCGGAGAATCTTCGCCAAGTGCTGTCGAGCACAATGAGGGATAGCGCGTAATGGAGGGGGTTTGTGTTGGAAATTATTGTAATGGCGTGGTCTTAGAAGGTGTTCATTTGAAAAATGAAAACTAAAATTGGGAAAATTTTATCCATACAGAACTTTGGAGACTAAAAAATATCCGAATTTTGCGCCATTTCGGAGGGAGCGCGCGCCTGATATTTCGGCTTCGGGCCCGGATTGTGGGGCGAGGGCGTGGGGTAGCGGAAGTTGCAACCCAAATTCAAGATCTAATATGGGAATCTGAGTGTGACCCCGTTGCGTCAGTCCACCAGTTAAGGTATGACGTTCTTGTCTACCCACAAGACTTCCCATTAGCCCCGCCGGAGACCGAGTCACCGGCGGGGCTTATTGCATCTGGGGATGGCTTTCGCGCCGAGGATAACGTCGCGCCGGGCCCGGTGTTCCCCAGGCCAAGCTTCCAAGACGGGTTAAATCCGCTCTTCGGGCGGTGCGTTGGGCGAGCGCGCGAAGTGCGGGCCGTGCGTCACCGGCTGACGCTCCAGAATTTCACGGACCTTGCGCACCGCGTCGGAGGCGCGGCTGCGGCGCTGGCGCCAGAGCAGCAGGCTCATCGCGCCCAATGTGGCGGCCAGGAACGGCAACGGGCCCAGCAGCCAGACCGCCGCCGCCAGGGCGAAATAGTAGGCGCGGACGCCGGCGTTGAAGGCCGACAGCGCCGGGTTGAGGATGCCGCCGGCGGCCTCGGCGTATTCGGCCAGCACCGTCTTGGGCGCCCAGGAAGGCGCCGCGCCGATCGCCGCCAGGCAGTAGTTCATCTGCCGGATGGCCCAGATGAAGTCGAGCAGCCCCCGCGCCAGGGCCACGAGGACCAGACCCAGCTTGATCTGGAACATCACGGGCGTGGTCTTGGCCAGGACCCGCAGGCCCTCGATGCTGTGCAGCGACTTGTCCCCGCCGAACAGGGCGCCGGCCGTGGCCGCGATCAGGATCAGGTTGGACGAGGCGAAGAAGCTGGCGGAATTGATCGCATGGCCCAGCAACTGGCCGTCCAGCAGCGCGACTTCGCGCACCGACATCTCTTGCATCCACCGGCGGCGGATCACCGTCATGTCCGTATTCAGCGCGCCGCGCCCCTCGCCCAGACGGCGCAGGGCCGGCTCGTACAGGACCGAGCAGAGCGCGAAGACCAGGACGGCGAAGATATCGAGCAACGGCATGGGTGACATCTAGACGGATACCAAGAGTCGGAAAACGGGTGCGGCGGGCGTCGCCGTTAGTCTTCGGCGATCAGGCTGTGGCGCGCCGTGTCCTTCAGCAGGATCGCGCAGACGAGGCCCACGGCCATGACGCCGGCGACATAGAGATAGAAGGCGCTCTCCATCTTTTCGTGCTTGAAGGCCAGGGCGACCATTTCGGCGGTGCCGCCGAACAGGACATTGGCCAGGGCGTAGGGCAGGGCCACGCCCAAGGCCCGAACCTCGGCGGGAAACAGCTCGGCCTTCACCACCGCGCTGATCGCGGTGTAGCAGGATTGGATCGCCACCCCGGCCAGGATCAGCGCCAGGGCCGTGGTCACCGAGCCGGCCTGGCTGATGCCGGTCATGATCGGCCAGATGCTCAAGGCGCCGCCCGCGAAGGCCAGGATCAGCATCGGCTTGCGGCCGACCACGTCCGACAGCCAGCCGGCCAGGGGCTGGAACAGCATGAAGCCCACCAGGCTGAGCGCGCTGATCTCCGAGGCCTGGCCCTTGTGGAAACCGGCCGTGTTGACCAGGAACTTCTGCATGTAGGTGGTGTAGACATAGAAGGTCAGCGATCCGCCGGCCGTCAGGCCCATGATCAGCAGGCTCTCGCGGGGATGGCGGCGGATCAACGGCGCGATCAGCGTCGCGAAGAACAGCACCAGGAACAACGCGCCCAGATACTGGCCCGGCTTGGCCAGGGGGCCATTGGTGACGCCCAGCACGCCGGCGATCACCGTCAGCAGCAGCAGGACGCCCGCGGCGGTCACCTGCGTCTTCGACAGGCTCTCCTGGCTGGACGACGGCTTGAAGGCGATGCTCTCGTCCAGGCCCCGGCGGATCCAGAAGACGATGACCGCCAGCAGCGCCCCGATCAGGAATGGGATGCGCCAGGCCCAGGCCTTCAGCTCGGCCTCGCCGACGGTGCGCTGAAGCGTGATGAGCACGCCCAGGGCGATCAGCTGCCCGGCGATTAGGGTCACGTATTGGAAGCTGGACCAGAAGCCGCGACGGGCCTTGCCGGCCATCTCGCTCATATAGGTGGCGCTGGCGCCGTATTCGCCGCCGACGGAGAGGCCTTGCAGCACGCGCGCCACCAGCAAAATGGCCGGCGCCCAAAGGCCGATGGTCTTGTAGTCGGGCGTGACCGCGATGATCAGCGCGCCGCCGCACATCAGCGCCACCGAGGCGGACAAGGCCGCGCGACGGCCGGCGCGGTCGGCATAGAGGCCCATCAGCCAGGCGCCGATCGGCCGCGCCACGAAGCCCAGAAAGAACACCGCCGCCGCCTGCAGCAGCTGCACGGTCTGGTCGCCCTTGGGGAAGAAGGCAGGGGCGAAATAGAGGGTGAAGGCCGCGTAGGCGAACCAGTCGTACCACTCGACCAGATTACCGGCCGACCCGCCCAGGATGGCCTTGGCCCGCGCCCACGGCGAAAGCCGTCCAGGCGCGATGTCGGCGTTCGCCGTCATGTATGGTCCCCTCCCTCTCCCGGGAGGGGACTTTAGGCGAACGCCGTCATGGAGCAAGCGCGGGCGTGGAAAGCGGCCGCGACACCCGCCCGTTTCGGATCTTAGATCCGTCCCAGCAGCACCAGAACGATGATGATCACCAGGATCAGGCCCAAGCCGCCGCTGGGGTAATAGCCCCACGAACGGCTGTGGCCCCACGTGGGCAGAGCGCCGACCAGAGCCAGGATCAGGATGATGATGAGGATCGTGCCGAGCATGGTCCGAAAGGTCCCTCGAGCCCGCGTCCGCCACCACGGCGACGCTGGGGTCTGGCCTTCGGAATACGTGGACGGACGCGTCGGTTCCGCGCCGTTTGGTTCCCGTCAGCTGGGGGCGTCCTCGGCCTTTTTCATGCGGATGGCCCACAAAGCGCCGATCACGCCGCCCTTGACCCGGGGCAGCAACAGCAGGGTCAGGGCGGCCAAGGGGATCAAGGTCACGGGCGCGACGATGAACGGCGAGGCCTGCCAGATCCAAGGCAGGAACAGCAGCGGGGCCACGAACAGGTGGCCGACCAGCAGGATGGTGAAATAGGCCGGGCCGTCATCGGCCGGATATTCGCCCAAGTGGTGGCCGCAGGCCTCGCACTCCGGATCGACCTTCAGATAGCGCATGTACAGCCGCCCCCGGCCGCAGTTGGGGCAACGGTGCAGCAGGCCCCGTTTGAGGCCGGTGAGCATGGGGGACGCGGGGGCGGGCTCGGACATGGGGCTCATATGCGCCTTAGGGCGCGGCGAGAAAAGGGCGACGCGCCGTCGCACGGCGACGATTTGTCCTGACGCGCCAAAGTGTCCCGAGCGGATTTCGAACGAATGATCTCGGGCAATACAGGGCGACCCTTGTTCGATGGCCGCTGATACAAGCTTTGGTCAATGGTAATACTGACACATGAGCTTGAGAACTTTTGGCCAAGCGGTCTTCCGTCAAGGAACCCCGTGAAAACGGCGACGTTGATCGGAAAGAGGCAGGAGGTTGGCCATGGCCGAGACGCGATCGACCCCGGGAGGCTCCTCGAAAGCGCCCGCTCCGGAACGGAGGGGCGCTTCGAAGGCCGAGCATGAGGTGCGTCATGCGACCGACGCCGCCGTCGCGCCGCACGAAAAGCGGGCGATCGGCGCGGAAACCTCACGCGAGGAAGACGCCTAACGCGTTTAGTGCTTGGCGTCGCGGGCGGCGCCGCTGACGGCCTTGCCGGCGGACGACACGTCGCGACCCATGCCTTCAACGGTGTTGCAGGCCGAAACCAGCAGGGCGGCGGCGGCGGCGGCCAGGACGACGATCTTGCGCATGGTGATATAGCTCCAACTCAATGGCCGGACCTTAGCCATGGGCCGCGCCGAGCTTCAAGAACGCCGGCGCGTTTTCGTGGCCTGAAAACCCTTGGCGCTATCGGATCCGGCGAACCGAGCTATAGCGATCGTTCTGCTTGTTGGGCAGCACGGGCATGTCGTAGCTGTAGCGCCAGCAGCGGCCCTGGAAGTAGGCGTGCTCGCACATTTCCCACTCGCCTCGGAAGATCTTGAACGACGAGACGCGGTCGTTGAAGCCCAGGCGCACGAGGTCGGGAATGTCGCCGCGGATCGGACGGGCCTCGCCGCCGAAATCGCGGTGCTCGAACAGCACGAGATCGGGCCCACCGCCCCAGCGGTCTCCACCCCAGCGGTCGTCGCGTCGGTCGTCTCGGCGCTCCCAACGGGGATCATCCCGGTACTCATAGCGATCCTGCGCCGAAACGGCGGTGGCCGCGCCCAGGGCGGTCAGCGTCGCGCAGGCGATCAGGGCAAGGGTCTTGCGCATGGTCTTGCTCTCCTACTTCGCGCGACGAAGCGCTCGAAAGAGCGGTTCGATCCCGAGCCTCGGCGCGGCCGAAACCAGGATCTTCCGCGTCGTCGCGTTCCCCACCAGAATGGCGTCGAGGCCAAGCAAAACGCGCCTGGCCTGAACGCCACCTGAATGAGACGGGCTCAGCGCCCCGGTCGGTAGTTGGCCTTAATGTGCCCCTTCAACTGGTCCTCGGTGAACCAGACCGGCTTGGTCTTCATCGCGACGAACAGCGGCGTCTGGTCGGCGTAGTGCGGGGACTTGGCGTCCAGGGTGGCGGAGCCGAACTGGTGGATGCTTTCGGAGTGGAGCTGGCCGGCCTTGTCCCAGGTGATGAACATGATGAAGGTGTCGCCGCCCTCGGCCGTGGTCGTGCCGTCCTTTTCGGGGCGCCCCCAGACCGAGCGATAGGTGTCGGCGGCGCCGTCGATCGGCAAGTTCACGGCCCCGCGCCGGATGCGGTTGACCTCGCCCCATTCGGGATCGAGGCGTCCGAAGTGCGTCTTCAACTGCTTGATCGCCGCGCGCAGGCTGTCGATCGGGGCGGGGCCCTGATCGCCGTTGGAACGGGCGAAGAGCACCGGCTGGCTCATCAGCGCCGCCAGGGCCGCGCCGCGGTCGTGGACGTCGGCCTTCTTGTCCCAGGCCCGCAGGATCTTCTGGGCCTGGGCGAGATCGGCGTCGCCCTTCGGATCGATCGCCGTGACCTCGCGGACCATGTCCATGACGCTGGAGCGGTCGCTGAACGCGATGTCGAACTTATGCGCCCGGAAACTGGCGTCGGTGATCGCGTGGTCGGTCCCGAAGGTCTCCAGCGCCCGCCAGGCCCGGTTGGTCATGTTGGTCTGCAGGCCCATCGTGGCGGGAAAGTCGGCCGGCTTGAGGTTGTCGGCGTCCTCGCTGGCGCGGAACGGGGTGTTGTTGGAGTTGAAGACCAGGCCCGACTTCGGATTCCACAACTGCGGCGTCTTCTCGACCGGCAGATAGCCTTGCCAGATCAGGTCCGAGCGGTCGCCCGGCAGGATCCCCGACCAGTCGGCCTGGACCGCGCGGTTCGGGTACTGGCCGTTATGCACGAAGCCGATGTTTCCGGCCTTGTCGGCATAGACGTAGTTGAGGCTGGGAATGGCGTGGGTGGCGATGGCGGCGCGCCATTCTGCCAGGTCGCGGGCGTGGTTCAGCCGCCAGTACTGCACCGGCTGGCGCCACTCGCCCATGCCGGCGTAGCGGATGGCGAAGACGCCGTGATCGGTCTCCAGAACCGGCCCGTGGACCGAGCGCAACACCGCCTTCCTGACGGGCAGGACGATCGGACCGAACAGCTTCACGCGCAGGGTCACATAGCGCCTGTCGAAGTCCTTCCACTGGCCGTCCAGGCGGTACTGGTTCTTGTTCGCCGGGTTGATGGTCAGGCGATAGATGTCGACCAGATCGGGCTTGGACACCGTGTTGGCCCAGCCCAGGTCGGCGTTGTGGCCGTGCAGCATGAACGGCGAGCCGGGGAAGAAGCCGCCGGCCACGTGCCAGCCTTCGCCGCTCTCGACCACCGCCTCGTACCAGGCCACGGGGCCGGTATAGGGCTGGTGCGAATTGACCAGCAGCCGCGTGGCGCCGTCGGCGCTCCGCGAGGGCGCGGTCGCCAGGCCGTTGGAGCCCTTGGCCGGCGGCGGCGGAGCCCGGGGCGTCGTCAGGCGCTTCAGCTCGCCGTCCAGGCCGTAGAAGAACGGCTGCTTGAAGACGAAGCCGGCCTCGATGTCTCGGCCGGTCAGCGGCAGCAGGCCCGCCTTGACCTTGCCCGGGTGCTGGGCGGCATAGACGTTCACGCCGTCGGCATAGGCCTCCATCACCTTGCGCAGCGGGGCTGGCAGGTCGCCGTAATGGGCGTTGGTCGTCGGCCAGACGTCCAGCAGGGCGGTGACGTAGTCGGTCGGCGCGGCGTCCTTGCCCTTTTCGCGCGCCAGCACGCCGCGCGTGGCCAGCACGACGTCCTGCAGGGTGCCGAAGTCGTCCTCGCTCTGGGCGTAGCCGAGGCCGAAAGCCGCGTCGGCGTCGGTCTTGCCCAGTACGTGCGGCACGCCCCAGTCGTCGCGGCGGACATGGACGTCATAGGCCTTGGCCCGGCCGAGAAGCGCCTGGCGGTCGGGGGCCTTGGGCAGGCTCAGGCGATCGATGACGATCAGCGACACCGCCGCCAAGACGACGAGCGCGACCAGCGCGCCGATCCCTCGCAGGACCCACTTCATCCCAAGCCTCCCGACCGTTCTTTCGTTGCCGGCGATCATGCGGGGCGGCTGGGCGCGAGGAAAGGGTCGGTTTCGACGAATGCTCGCCGAAACTCACGAGAACGTCGTTCGACCGTCGCCAAGGGCCTGCTACGACAGCCGCGATAAAAAGGGAGGCGCGCCATGGCTCGCAAATATGTCGTTTCCGTTCTCGCGGTTCTGGCGCTCGGCGCCGGCGGCGCGGCGTTCGCTCAGGTTCCCGCCAACATCGCCAAGGCCGTGGCCGATCCGTCGCGTCCGGCCGAGCAGTCGGCGCGCGACGCGGCCCGTCACCCGGGCGAGGTCCTGGCCCTGGCCGGGGTGAAGACCGGCGACACCGTCGTCGACTTCATCATGGGCGGTGGCTATTTCACCCGCATCCTGTCCGGCGCGGTCGGGCCCAAGGGGACGGTCTATGCCTATCAGCCGGCCGAGTTCATCAAGTTCAAGGCCAAGTACGGCGAGGATCAGGCCAGCACGGTCGCGGCCCTGCCCAACGCCAAGGCGCTGAACGGCCCGATGGTCGGTCTCGATCTGCCCGACAACCTCGATGTCGTGATCACCGTGCAGAACTATCACGACATGCACCTGAAGCCCTTCCCGGCGGACACGGCCGCCAAGGTCGACGCCGAGATCTTCAAGTCGCTGAAGCCCGGCGGCGTCTTCCTGGTCGTCGACCACGCCGCGGCGGCCGGCTCGGGCCTGGCCGCGCCGGACACGCTGCATCGCATCGACGTCGAGGCCGTGAAAAAGGAAGTGGAGGCCGCCGGCTTCAAGCTCGAGGCCCAGAGCCCGCTGCTGGCCAACGCGACCGATCCGCATACGGCCAGCGTCTTCGACCCGGCCATTCGCGGAAAGACCGATCAGTTCATCCTGAAATTCCGCAAGCCCAGCTAGCGGAAGGCGCGGCGCAAGGGTTGGGGCCGGCCTGGATTACGGAACTTCGGGCAGGCTCCAACGCGCGAAAGCTGGCCGCGTCTTCAGCCGCGCGTAGTAGGCCGTGACCGCGGGCCAGTCATCGCGGTCGATCGGGCTGAACAACCAGCGATGCGTCGAGAGACCCAGCACGATATCGGCCAGGCTGAAATGGTCGCCGGCCACATAGGCGCCCGTGTCGACCAGGCGCGCGTCGAGCAGACCCATGGCCTGGTTCCAGGCCGCGACGCTAGCCTTGATCAGGGCTGGATCTTCGAACCCAGGCGTCTTGCGCACCAGACCCGCGAAGGCGAAGCGCCAGGCGGTGTTCAACTCGGTCGCCTGCCAGTCTAGCCACTGGTCGACCAGGGCCCGGGCGCGCCGGCCGTCGGGATAGAGCCGCGTGCCGCCCGCCAAGTAGCGGCAGATGGCATTGCTCTCCCAGAGCGGCCCTTCGTCGTCCACCAGGACGGGCACCAGGGCGTTCGGGTTCAGCGCCAGGAAGGCCGGGGTGCTGGTGGGTGAGAAGCCTTGACCCCAGTCCTCCCGCTCATAGGCCAGGTCCAGCTCATCCAGGGTCCACAAGACCTTGCGGACGTTGATCGATGAGGTTCGGCCCAGAACCTTGGGAATCGTCACCGCGTCATCCAGGGCTTCGACTTGCCGGTCGGCGCGGCGGCGCTGGCCCGCTCGACCTTGCCGGTCGAGGCCTTGGCCCCGTGGCCGTGCTTGCCCTGGGCGGCCTTCTTCAGGCGCAGGGCGCGCTGCATCGGGGTCTCGCCGGTGGGTTCGTGAGCGGGGGCGTCGGTCTTGTCGGTCATGAAGGCGATGTAGGCCTCCCACGGCGCCTTGAGAAGGCCGCGCTGGCGCGTCAGTCTGGAATCATGTCGCTCGCTCGCCTCGTTTCGCCGCTGATCGTGCTCGCCGCCCTGGTCGGCGCCCCGCTGGCCCAGGCCCAGACCGCGTCGAACCCGGTCTCGCCGGTGCTGATCCTGCCGCCCACCCAGCCGCCCAAGCTGGTCTCGACCTATCCGGCCCAGGACCAGACCGTCGCGCCGGGCGTGCTGATCCTGAAGGTCGCCTTCGACCAGCAGATGTCGCCGTCGTCCTGGAACTACGCCCCGGCGGCGGGCGCCGAGCCGATGGACTGCGTGAGGACGCCCCGGCTGCTGAACGACCAGAAGACCTTCGTGCTTCTGTGTCGCGTGCTGGCGGGCAAGACCTATGGCGTCACCTTCAACGCCCAGCGTCCCGGCGGCTTCGCCAATCTCGGCGAGAACCCGGCTCTGGAGGCGACCCTCACCTTCAAGGCGGCCGGGGATCCGCCGATCACCACGGTGAAGCGGGCGATGGAGCTGGCGGGCCTGCAAAGCGACCAGATGCCGGTGCAGGAGGCGCCGATGGCCGCCGCCGGCAACAGCGCCGCCGCCGGACGATAGCGCCCGCCCGGCCTACCGTTCAAGCTTGTGGCGCGCGCGCCGGGCTTGGCCCATCATCGCCCGATGACGGGGGAATCGGTCGGACGGGAATGGACGGGGGCGGACCTCGCCGTGGTGGTGGGCGACTACATGGCCCAGCTGGAACGGACGCTTGCCGGCAAGCCGGTCGATCGCGCCGCGCATGGCCGCACGGTTCGGTTCGTCACGGGCAAGTCCGACGCGCCGATCGCCTGGAAGCAGGGCGAGATCTCGGCGGTGCTGTCGCTGGTCGGCCTACCCATCCTCAAGGATCAGCCGCCGCGCTGGAGCTATGACGAACCGCTTCTGGAGGCGGTCGAGGACCAGTTGGCCGCCAAGCCGGCCCTCTTGACCGCCGCCGTGCGCCCGGCCGCGCTGTTCGTCGCCCCGCCGGCCATCCCGCTGATCGAGACCCCGCCGCCCCGGCCGATGGCGATGACCGACCGTCTGGTCCGGCTGATCCAGCGCTTCGATATGGGCGCCCGCGCGGCCGACGACCGCTTCCTGCGCGGCCTGGGGATCGCCAGCGTCATCGCCCACGAGGCTCGCCGGCTCTCGGATCGCGGCCGTCCCGACCTCGCCGCGCGGATCCGCCCCGCGGGGGGCGAGGACCCCGCCGGCTACGACGTCCTGGGCTTTGGCCTCGACGAGACGCCCCGCCTGATCGTGGTAAAGACCACCCTGGCCGGCGAGTTCGCCCCGTTCGGCCTGACCTCCGCCGAACTGGCCCTGGCGACGGCCCGCCCCGAGGCCTTCCGCATCCGCCGCGTCCACGACCTGCTGGGCGAAGCGCGCTTCTACCGGATGAAGCCGCCATTCGGGTGAGGCCGTAAGGCGGCGATCAGCCCTGCCTCAGCTCCGCGAAGAAATCATCGAGAAGCGTCGCGCGTTCGCGATAAGGCGCGTGCCGGGCGAAGTGGGCGGTGACATCCGTGATGATCTGTTCGACAGGCCGCGCGTCCTCGGTCGAGTTCGCCGCCCAGGCGCGACCGGGATGCAGCGTGTCCCAGGGGGAGCGCTTGTTAGCGCGCGTGGTGGCGCTGTCGCCATGCTTGCCCAGGCCGTAGAGCAGGTTCGTCTCGTTGTTCCAGATCGGCTTGAAGAGGTGGATGAGGTAGTCTTCCGCCGCCGTTTCCCAACCGGACTGAACGACCAGATACCGGGCGTCGAAGTCCGCGACATCCAGGGTGCCCGTCGCCTTGGCGATGTTCTTGCGATGCTCGTTCAGGCGCACCGCCAGCCGAGGGCCTTGATCCCGCGCGGTGTGCGCGCCCTGATTGCTGGGCGCGGCCTGGCCGACATAGATCGGCGTTTCGGCGCCGGAGATCGGCCCGTACAGCGGGTAGGGGCCTCGGTAATAGATCGCGTAGACGCCCGATCCGTAGAACTGGCCCACGGCGTTCAAGGGGACGCGGTCCTGCGCCACCAGGGCCAGCGCCGTGAAGCGGCCGATGACCTTGGGGTTGCTGGGATCGAAGATCGCGCGCGGCATGGCGATCGGATCCAGCCGCCGCAGCGCCGCTTCCAGCGTCTCGATGACGATCCTCAGTTCGTGATCGACCTTGCGGCGCGCCGTCGGCGAAAACGGCGCGCTGTCGGCGAGGGCGGTCAGCGCGGCGACGCGGTCGCGCAGGCCGGCGATTTCCTGGTCGAGGGACGTAGGCTTGCTCACGCCGCGTAGCGTAACTTCCGCGCGACGTCCTTGCCAATCACCTCCGCGAGGCGAACCGGCACGGCGTTGCCCAGCTGGCGCATCACCTCGCTCCAGGCCCCGTGGAAGATGAAGCTGTCCGGGAAGGTCTGCAGGCGCGCGCTCTCGCGCACCGAGAAGTAGCGCACCGAACCGTCGGGCCGGGCCAGCATGTTCTCGCCGCCGGGCACGCCATGCACGCCGGCCTTCAGGGTCTTGGCGGGCTCGTCGAGCGGGCTGCCGGTATGGCCGGGATAGGCGCGGGCGCCGGGCTGGAAGCGGTGATAGGCGATCTTGGCCGCGGCCTCGGGTTCGAACTCCGGATCGGGCAGGTCGGCGATCGCGTCGCGCACCGTGCGCCAGGCGAGCTCGACGGGCTTTTCCTTCAGCGCCAGGGCGCGGGCGGGGGCGTCGGACGCGTCCGGGCGCGCCCGCTTGGCCACCTTGTGCGCGTCCCAATACTCGCCCGAGCGATACTGCGCCCACAAGAGGGCGTCGGCCGAGTGGGTGGCGGTCGGGAACGACCATTCCAGATCCAGGTCGTCGCGGAAGCCGACGAAGATCACCCGCTCGCGCTTTTGCGGCACGCCATGGTCGGCGGCGTTCAGCACCCGGGCCACCACGCGATAGGCCAGGCCGTCGCGCGATCCGCGCAGGTGGTGCTCCTCCAGCCGCGACAGGTGCTCGGACCAGTCCTCGTCGGGCCGCGCCACCACCTCGGGATGCTCCAGTTGCAGCCGGATATATTCGAAATAGTTGCGGAAGGTCGCCCGGGTCAGGCCCTTGACGTTCTCGAACACGAAGGCCCGGGGCCGCGTCTCGCGCACCGCGCGGATCGCCTGGGGGAACATGTCGCGGGTGTCGTCATAGGCGCGGTGCTTGCCGCCCAGCGAGAACGGCTGGCAGGGCGGCCCGCCCGAGACCAGATCGACCTTGCCCTCCAGCCCCCGGAAGTCGACCTCGCGCACGTCGCCCTCGACCTCGGGCCAGCCGGCCATGGGCGAGGCGGCGCTGGCGCGGTTCTCGGCGATGGTCTCGCGGCAATAGCGGTTCCACTCGACCACCTTGGCCGGCTTGAACCCCGCCCGGCAGAGACCGATCCCCAGCCCCCCGGCGCCCGCGAACAGTTCGATCGACTTCATGAGTCCAAGAATGTTCTAATTTCGTTCTCAAGGAAAGCCTCGTCCTTGAGCCCGCATTCCCAAAGGACGAGGGCCCGCCAGCCGAGCGCTTCCAGCGCCGCCAGCTGGCGAAGATCGCGGGCGCGATTCCCCTCCAGCTTGGGGACCCAGAACTCGTGCCGTGATTTGGGCAGCCGCGCCAGCTTGCAGTCGGGATCGGGATGGCGATGCCAGAAACAGCCGTGGACGAAGATCACCTTTTTGCGGCCGGGAAACACCAGGTCCGGCCGTCCGGGCAGCTTTCCGCCGTGCAGGCGGTAGCGATAGCCGAGGCGGTGGACCAGCCGCCGCACCGTCATCTCGGCCTCGGAGCCCTTGCCCTTGACGCGGGCCATCCGGGCGCTGCGGTCGGCGGGGGAGAGGGTGTCCATGGAGACAAGGCCTAGAGCATTTCCAAGGACGGTGAAATGGCTGAGCCCCCTAGCGCCGCCGCCCATAGCGCACCGCCCCGGGCCGCGGCTCCGCCGGCGGCAGGGGCGTGGCCTCCTTGGCCAGGTCCTTGCGCGAGGGGTAGGGCGGGCGCGGCGGCGGCCAGGTCCGGCACGGCAGCTTGCGGGCCGGACGCGGCTCGTCCTCGGTGAAGTCCATGAACAGCTGATCGTACCCGCGCAGCAGATAGTCGGTCAGCCCCTCGGCCGCCTCCAGCGCCTCGGGATCGTCCTCGCCGAGATAGTCGCGACGGAAGCGCATGACCCGCCGCTTGAAGAGGCCCGGCACCTGTTCGGGCTTCTCCAGCATGAACAGGGCGATCAGGAAGATCGAGCGGAACATGTAGGCGGTCTCGTGCTCGACATGGGCCCGCGTCGGCCGCCAGTCGACGAAGCCGGTCAACATCAGCCGCGCCCGCTCGGGGTCGTGGTCGTCGGCGAACGCCTCCCGCCCCGTCTCGCCGGACTCGCTCAGCTTGCCGAGCTTGTCGACCAGGGTGGTCAGCCGCAGGGCCTCCTGGTCGCGCCCCTCGCGGATCGCCGCCGCCAGCCGCGTCAGCGTCGCGGCCTTCAGGTCGGAGGGATCGGTCGAGAGGGGCGGGGGAGACGTGGCGCCCGACCCGGCGGCGAAGGCCTCTCCGTCGGCGTCCCCGTCGTCGTCCTCGGCGCCGGCCGGCCAAAGCTCGCCAGGCAAGGCCCCCGCGCCGCCCAAGGCCGCCCGCCGCGCGGCCGCCGCCTCGGCCTCGACGGTGGCGGCGTGCTCGCGCGCCACCGCGTCGCTATGCCCCTTCTTGGTCCAGCCGTCCTTGCAGGCGTGGCGATAGACGCTGGCGGCCGAGACCTTCCACTTGGCCCCCAGCTCGCCGGCGGTCGCGCCGTTCTTGTACTCTTCGGCCACCTGGGCCCACGAGGCCTCCGAGAGGCGGAAATAGGTTGGGCGGGCGTCGGGATGTGATTTGCTCATGCCCCTAGAATACGGCCGCTCCGGACACCGAGGGCGCGGCGGGGCGTAGAGCGGGGGCGGGCGAGGGATTTCAGGGGGTTAGGCGTGGGAAGAGGTGGGGGCGAAGCCGACAAGCGACCCTTTAGTCACCGCGACGTCGAGGACATAATTGGAGGAAACGGCTAGATACCCTTTTCGGGTCCCGAAGTGGCGCGTGCACTAGCGTGAACACTCGTTAAGGGCGACCATGTACTAACGGCGCTGATTCTTGCTCAGCAGGCTTGCCATGGTGACCGTCGTTGGACTTCAGCTTTGCGAGCAAAGCCCTTCGCAGGATTTGCGAAGAGAGCGCTTGGGCACAAAAGCAGCTTGGCGATGTAGTCGCTAGTTCTCTCCAACGGAGGCTTGCCGATCTGGAGGCCTGCGAGAATCTGTCGGAGCCCCCTCCCTGGGTCAGTATCGAATTCGGGGAGAGTGGCGACGCAGCGATCGAATTTCACCCTGGCTATTGGCTGAACATCGTGGCTATTCGCGGAGCCCTTCCCATGAATGGGAATCAAAAGGTCGATTGGACGATTGTGGATCGCATAAAACTCATGGGCATTCAGACGCCATGAGCGCCGCTAGCAGCTTTTCTCCTGATTGGGTGTCGGCACCAGGCCAGAGCATCATAGATGCCCTCGCCTTCCGTAACCTCTCGGTTGAAGATTTCGGCGCGAAAATCGGTTTGTCGACACACGCTACGGGCAAGCTGTTGACGGGGGATATCGAAATTGATGTGTCGATGGCTGACGCATTGTCGATCAACCTCGGCGCAAGCCGGCAATTCTGGCTTTCGCGCGAGCGCCTTTATCGTGAACGGTTAGGGCGCGCTGGGCGCGGCAGTAACGCGGGCTTCTCAGCCTTCAAGTCTAGCCTGCCAATTAAAGATATGAAGGCTTTCGGCTGGCTGGTCGAATTCGAAGGCCAATCAGACGAAGACGCCGTGCGCGGCTTCTTCGAAGATGCTCCTGGCGCCTGGATGGCTACCGGGCCAGGCTTGATGGAACAGGTGCGGTTTCGAACCTCTTTCGCCCACAAGACCAACCCCGCCGCTGTAGCCGCTTGGCTGCGCCAAGGGGTGCGCTTGGCCCGTAATTTGGATTGCGCTAGATGGAATCCGCAAGAGCTGGCCGGTGCATTGGGCTCCATACGCACCCTCACGCGTGTGAAGAAACCGTCGGAATTCTTCCCGCGTCTGGTAGAGATTGGTCGCCAGTGTGGCGTCGCCTTTGTCTTCGCGCGTACGCCAAACGGCTGCCGCGCCAGCGGAGCCACCCATTTCGACAACGCCGACAAAGCGATCGTACAACTGAGCTTTCGCCATCGTTCGGACGACCATTTCTGGTTTACCGTCTTTCACGAGATCGGCCACCTGCTCCTCCATCCCAATTCACCGCTGTTCGTGGAGGGGCAGGACTACGAAATGACTGAGGAAGAGAGCGAGGCAAACGATTTTGCTTCGTCGGTTCTTGTCCCGACCGAATTCGAGCCCGAGCTCGCAAGCGTTCAACGTCGTGACTATCGCGCCATGATGCGACTGGCTCGCCGGATGCAGATTTCGCCAGGCATCTTGGTGGGCCAGATGCAGCACCGAGGCTATCTGCAGCCAGGCCAAATGAACTTCCTGAAGGAGCGCTACGACTGGAACGCGATTGAGGGCGTCACCCTCTGAACGGGATATAGGCGAATTGGGACTTCTGCCAATTACACAGACTGTCCTCCATTACTTGCATGCCGACTCCCAGGTGATCTCCAACACCGACTACGAGATCGGACAGCATCCCAACTGGGATGGGAGCTGTTACATCGCCGCCGAATAGAAGCCTGGCACCGCGAGTAGGGCCCGTCGCTCCCTGGAGATAGGGCTTAGGAGGTTCGATTTCCGCGATATTTAGCTTTCCTAGCATCGTAAAAAGGTCGAATTTCGCCGTCCGGCCAAACTGCACGATTGGGCAGGCTCGGTAGAGTTTGTCGAACCGACCCTTTGCATCAGACGGCGGGTTGTCGATGTCCGCCACCAACATGGCGAAGCCGCGATTTGCGCCGATCCAGTTGACATAGCTGCCGACCGTGTCTGCTAGATTATTTTCCGCGTCAGCCCGAAGGCTTTCGTACTTGCGGTGATTGCCGAACGGGATGCCATCGAGTGCTGAGGCATTTCTCTCGAACCAAGTCCTAAATCCCGCGAGGTCGCTGCTAGCTCTCGTCCAGGTCCAATTCGGCCCTTGACCTAACGCCCCGTACACTCGCCGGGTCAGCTCCCACTTCCAACGCCGATGGAAGCCGAAGTGTGTAGATAGGAAGATCAGCCACGCAGCTTCGTCTTTGTCGCCAGCGCGATCATGGAGAAAGGCTGCCCGGATCGGATCGAAGAGAGCGTCTGCGGGGTCCATTCGTCGGGGGTCTATCGGCCTATCGCCCAAGCGACGCACGAACTCCACGCGATGGAGGCTGTCTATCATCTGTCGCACGAGGCTGTCGCGTGCCGCCGCCGACGCAATGCCCGGCATAGGCGTATGCCGAGAAAAAGTCTGAAAGGCCGCAGCCAACTCTCCCGCACGCTTCTTATCAGACGACCTCATGTTCCCCCTCTTTGGGCCAATATCTCCAAGTCCAAACGTTCGGCGTCTCTAACCGCTTTTTTGGCCCGTTTGCGTATGTAGCTGGCGTAGAAATCGCTGGACATCGCACGCCGCAAATCAGCGACTTGCTTGAGACGTTCAGGCTCTGACCCATCATAGCCTTTAGTGAGTGCGTAGATCGCAAACAAACGACCAATGTCTGCCCAATATGGAGCCAGGTTATCTAGCCTTGGCAAGCTTCTGGATACGATGGGGGCACCGCCGCGGCGTATCGCATCTTCGACTCCAAAAAGAGTTGTTATGTCGGTCCAAGGATTACCGGCCGGCATGATGGGCATTTCGCGTGTTGGCTGAAATCCCTCTTCTAGATACCGCTCCACCTTCGCCCGATCTCGATCGTAGAGGTGAAAGCTGCCGACCATGTGCTTGTAGGACCCGAGGCGGCAGCCAAGGTCGTTGGCCAGGATTTCCTGCATCATGGTGAAGGCGAATACGTCGTGGGGAAATCCAAGAAATACGTCGTTCGAACGCATGTAAACGACAAGATGTAAGAAGTTGTCACGCACCAAGAATTGGAGTGTGCATGTGCATGGTACATCTTTGTATTCGTGTAAAATGTCATCCTTCGAATAAAGTTGTATGACGGCTTTTCGCGTGTCTTTCTTAACTCGAAGTCTATCCCTCACGACTTCATACTGAGACCTTTCGCCGCCGAATATGCGGGGGCCATACGCCCCCCATATCGTACCATCGTCCTCCGCGTACTCATTGTAACGAGGAATATAGTATTGGATGGAAGGTAGGTCGTTTTTGCAGGAGATATACCAGAATAGTTCGCCTACGCAGCTGAATACATGCCCCTTCTCGTGTGCGCGGCTAAGGCGGGCTCTCGGGCGAGTCAGTTCGAGAACAACTCCATGTTCCTCGACAGTATTACCCTTGGTTGGCGATACGCGCATCTTGCTCTTCAGGAGCAGCCGGAATGCCTTATCTAATAGATCGTCGAGGGTGTTGGCGCGTAGGTGCATGGCAGCTCCAATGCCACGAACATGACCAGTGGAGAGCTACAACTCAAGGCAACATTCTGCTTTGCTCACCCGAAATGCGGTTTGTCAGAAGCTGCGGCCTCAGCGCTCCGAATTTAGCGTCCAGTATGTCGTGCCAACTTGCAGAGGCTTCGGCCGCTGGCCTCGATCGGTATTTGAACCGGTTGCTCTAAACGTTAGCCGGCAGCCCAAAACAAAACCCCCGCCAGTCTCCCGGCGGGGGCGCTCACAACTCTCCGATCAGGCGCTAACCGCCCCGATCAATCCTCGTCCATCTTCAGGGCCGCGATAAACGCTTCCTGCGGGATCTCGACCTTGCCGAACTGGCGCATCCGCTTCTTGCCTTCCTTCTGCTTGTCCAGAAGCTTGCGCTTGCGGCTGGCGTCGCCGCCGTAGCACTTGGCGGTCACGTCCTTGCGCAGGGCGCGGACGGTTTCGCGGGCGATGATGCGGCCGCCGATGGCGGCCTGGATCGGGATGACGAACATGTGCTGGGGGATGAGCTCCTTCATCTTCTCGCACATGCCCCGGCCGCGGCTCTCGGCGCGGCTGCGGTGGACCAGCATCGAGAGGGCGTCGACGGGCTCGCTGTTGACCAGGATCGACATCTTGACGAGGTCGCCGGCGCGGTAGTCCTCCAGCTGGTAGTCGAAGCTGGCATAGCCCTTCGAGATCGACTTCAGGCGGTCGTAGAAGTCGAACACCACCTCGTTCAGCGGCAGGTCGTAGACGACCATGGCGCGGCTGCCGACATAGGAGAGCTCGCGCTGCATCCCGCGACGGTCCTGGCACAGCTTGATGACGCCGCCTAGGTACTCGTCGGGGGTGAAGATGGTGGCCTTGATCCAGGGCTCGGCGATCTCCTCGATCTGCATGACGTCCGGCAGGTCGGCCGGGTTGTGCAGCTCGATCTCCTCGCCGTTGCGCAGGCGGATCTTGTAGACCACCGAGGGGGCGGTCGCGATCAGGTCGAGGTCGAATTCGCGAGACAGCCGCTCCTGGATGATCTCCAGGTGCAGGAGGCCGAGGAACCCGCAGCGGAAGCCGAAGCCGAGGGCGGCGCTCGACTCCATCTCGTAGGTGAAGCTGGCGTCGTTCAGGCGCAGCTTGCCGACGGCGGCGCGCAGGTCCTCGAAGTCGGCGGCGTCGACCGGGAAGAGGCCGCAGAACACGACCGGAACCACTTCCTTGAAGCCCTTTAGGGGTTCGGCGGTGGGCTTCTTCTCGTCGGTGATGGTGTCGCCGACGGCGGCGTCGGCTACTTCCTTGATGCTGGCGGTGAAGAAGCCGACCTCGCCGGGGGTCAGGATGTCGACGTCGGTGGCCTTGGGGCGGAAGACGCCGACCTTGTCGATGCGGTGGGTGGCGCCGGTCTGCATCATGCGGACCTGCTGGCCGGCCTTCAGCGTGCCGTCGAAGATGCGGACCAGGACGACGACGCCGAGATAGGCGTCGTACCAGGCGTCGACCAGCAGGGCCTTCAGCGGAGCGTTGATGTCGCCCTTGGGCGGGGGCAGGCGGGTGACGATGGCTTCCAGCACGTCGGGGATGCCGAGGCCCGTCTTGGCCGAGCACTCGACGGCGTCGGAGGCGTCGAGGCCGATGACGTCCTCGATCTGGGCCTTGACGCGGTCGACGTCGGCGGCGGGCAGGTCGACCTTGTTCAGGACCGGGACGATCTCGTGGTTGTTGTCGATGGCCTGGTAGACATTGGCCAGGGTCTGGGCTTCCACGCCTTGCGAGGCGTCGACGACCAGGATCGAGCCCTCGCAGGCGGCCAGCGAGCGCGACACCTCGTAGGCGAAGTCGACGTGGCCGGGGGTGTCCATCAGGTTCAGGACATAGGTCTCGCCGTCCTTGGCCTTGTAGTGCAGGCGCACCGTCTGGGCCTTGATGGTGATGCCGCGCTCTTTCTCGATGTCCATGTTGTCCAGGACCTGGGCGCTCATCTCGCGTGCGGAGAGGGCGCCGGTCTCCTGGATCAGGCGGTCGGACAACGTGGACTTGCCGTGGTCGATGTGGGCCACGATCGAGAAATTGCGGATCTTATCCAGGGGCGTAGAGCTCATGAGCGTGCGCATATCACATTTGCGTCGCTCCGCGAGGGGCGCAATTGGCCTCGCGGGCCAGGCGGATCGCGTCGCGCGGCCGACCATGGGGCTCATGCTTAACCGCGCGTTAAGTTTGGAGCCGCAAACCGGTCTCAATGGCTTGCAACACTGTTGCAATGAAACCGATCCGGAGGGCCTGACATGGACCGTCGCAAGCTGATCCTCTCGGGCGCCGCCGTGGGCCTGAGCTCCGTGGCCGGCGAGGCCCTGGCCCGGCAGCGGATCACTTCCGAACAGTTGCCGCCGGCCCAGCCGATCAACGGCGCGTCGTCTTCGGCGCCGGCGCGCAGCGTGTTCGACGCGCCGCAGACGAGCAGCCCGCCGCCGGCTCCGACGAGCGGCGCCCAAGGACCCGCGCCGGGACCGACGCCAGGCTCCAACGGCTCGCAGCCGGTCTACGACACCGGCCGGGCTCAGACCTATTCGGCCGACGAGATGATCCGCGCCACGTCCGACTTCCTGGGCGTGACGGCCGAGAGCGCCGGCGCGGCGATCGAGAAGATCTTCAAGGACAAGGGCCAGCCCACCGCCTATGTGGCGGGCGAGGAGGGCTCGGGCGCCTTCATCGCCGGCCTGCGCTACGGGCGGGGCCTGCTGTACATGAAGGGTCGGCCGACGCTGGAAGTGTTCTGGCAGGGTCCGAGCGTGGGCTGGGACTGGGGCGGCAACGCCAGCCGCGTCTTCACCCTCTGCTATAACCTGCAATATCCGGACGCGATCTTCCGCCGGTTCCCGGGCGTCGAGGGCAGCGCCTATCTGATCGGCGGCCTGGGCGTGAACTACCAGAAGGCCGACGAGATCACTCTGGCCCCGATCCGCGCCGGCGTTGGCCTGCGGCTGGGCGCGAACATCGGCTATGTGGGCTACAGCCGCAAACGCCGGACGCTGCCGTTCTAGACCAGATCCTCCCCCGCGACGCGGGGGAGGTGGCCCAGAGGGCCGGAGGGGGCTAACGCGGCCATCATCCAGCTCGCTCCCTCAGCCGGCGCCGCCGGCAGCTCCCGCGCGCCGCGGGGGAGCATCCATAGCGTCTCAATGCTTCTCGACCTTGCCGTTCAGCCAGTCCATCACGGCCAGCAGCACGCCGGAGACCACGAACGACAGGTGGACGATCACCAGCCACATCAGGCGCGGCTGATCCAGGGTCGCGCCGGGCTCGGTCAGCTTCAGGAAGGCCTTGAGCAGGGCGATCGCCGAGATCGCCACGATCGAGGCGATCAGCTTCATCTTCAGGCCCGAGAAATCGACCGTGCCCATCCAGTCGGGCCGGTCCTCGTGGCTGGCGGTGTCGATCTTGGAGACGAAGTTCTCGTAGCCGGACAGGATGACGATCACCAGCAGGTTGGCCGCCAGCGACAGGTCGATCAGCGACAGGGCCAGCAGGATCGCGTCCTCCGGCTTCATCGCCAGCAGGTGCGGCAGTTCGTGGAACAGTTCCTGGAAGAAGACGACGATCAGCGCCGCCAGGGCGACGACCAGGCCGACATAGAACGGCGCCATCAGCCAGCGCGAGGCGAACAGGCCGCGTTCCAGCCAGGTCTCCAGCGGGGGTTTCTTCATCCAGGACTCCTTCGCCGACGAGCGTAAGGCGCGTCGATGACGAACGCCACCGTCAGCCGCCGTACGCGATCGCGTAGCGGAAGACGGTGGTCTGGCCGGGGCCCAGAGTCACGCGCCAGGCGATCCGGCCCTGCTGGATGTCGTGCTTCTGGGGCTCGGCGACCAGCTTGAAGGCCGGCAGGTTGGGGTTCTGCCGCAGCTCGATCGTAACGGGAACGGTCTTGGCGTTGGAGAGATCGACCTCGTAGTCGCGCCGCGCGCGGCCCTTTGCGAGCTTCCGCTCCGCGACGAGGCGCGGGCGGGCGCGGACATCCATGGCCTGGCCGATCGCCAGATCCAGCGGCTCGCCGACCGCCACGTCGCGCACCGCCTGCTCGCCGGCGAAGGTCAGGCGGCCGTCGACCGTCTCCATCGCCGAGAGCGCGCCAGAGGGCAGGGGCTTGCCTAGGCCGTTGGCGGCCTTGTTCTCCAGGCGTAAGGTGACCTGGGGCGCCAGGAAGGTGTCGCCGAGGACGTCCCAGCTATTGACCTCGACCACGTACAGTCGCTGGAAGGCGACGTTCTTCTGGTCGAGGAAGGCGACTTGCTTGGTCTGGCGGGCGTTCAGCGTGACCGGCTCGGGCAGGGTGTATAGCTTGTAGTCGCCCAGGTTCGACTGCTCGGCCAGCTTGGCCCGCTGACCGGTGACCATGATCTCCTCGACGGAGGCGCGGGCCATCACGGGCGGTATGGGCAGCGGCGGCGGCGCGGGCGGCGGCGCGCCGGCATAGGCCTCGGCGGCGGCGCGACCCGAGTGCGTCGTGTCCATCGGCCAGCAGGCGCGGACGATCGACTCCGGCTGTCCCTTGTTCACCCTGACATATTGGCGGGCCAGCTTGCCGGCCACCGCCTGGGTCCGGGCGTCGACGAAGGCGCTGCCGCCGCTGTTGACCAGCGTCAGCCAGCCGGTCAGGTCCAGATGCTTGCCGTCCGGATGGAGGCGCGCGACGTAGTCGGCCTGCCAGTTCACCCCCAGCGCCAGGTAGGAGACCGTCAGCTTGGCGCGCGTCGGCCTTGGAACGTCGACCACGGTCGACAGGCTGGGCTTGTCGGTCAGGCCGTCGGGGACGGCGCCCAGCACCAGCCGCTCCGGGCCGCCGGAGCAGCCCAGGGCCTCGACGCCCTCGGCCGTGCGCACCATCAGGCCGTCCGGCCCCTGCGACAGGGTGGCGTCCACCGTCTGTTGGCGGCCGGTCTTGCGATTGGTCCGCACCACCTTGATCGGCTGGCCCAGCGAGCGCTCGACCAGGGTCCCGGGGCTCAAGAGGGCATAGTCGTAGTCGCGCTCGATCGCCTGGCCGGGCAGGCCCTCGACCGCCGCGCTCTGCGGGATCAGGCCCTCGGCGACGCCGTCGAAACGGATCACATGGCGACCGGCGGGCAGGTCCACGACCCGGGTCTCGACGACCAGGATCAGGCCCTTCTGGCGCGCCTGTTCCCGCTGCCATTCCGGCATCGCCTGGAACGGTCCGTCGCCGTCGCGATACAGCGTCACCGCGACGGCTTCGGGCGCCGGGGAGACGACGGTGGCGGCGTGGGCGGGGAGGCCGAGCAACAGACTCAGCGCGGCGGCGACGAGCGCCTTATCCTCCCCCGTGAAAGGGGGGAGGGGGGCCGCGAAGCGGTGGAGGGGGCGCTGGCGGCCAGGGCGAGCGCCCCCTCCGTCACGATGCGTATCCGCATCGCGCCACCTCCCCCGCGATGCGGGTGAGGAGGTCGCCATCACCACCCCGTCTCGACCGTGAAGGTGAGCGTCGTCTCGCCATTGGCCGGGACCGGCACGCTCCAGCCCAGGGTCCGGGCGTCGATGCGGCGGCTCTTGAGGCTTTCGGCCTTGACCTCGCCGTCGCGCCACAGACCGCCCTGGCGCAGCTCGACCGTCACCGGTTGGTCCTTGGCGTTGCGCAGCAAATACTTCATCTCGTAGCGCGAGCGGGTCTTGGAGACGCGGGTCTCGCTGACGAGGGTGGCCTGGCTGGACACGTCGAAGGCATCGCCGATCTTGATCGATAGCTCCGAACCGGCGGGCGTGTGGCCGATGGCGTTCTCGCCGACGAACTTGGGATCGCCGGCCGCGTCGCGCATATAGACCCGCATGGTCCCGGCCGGCAGCTGGCTGCCCAGGCCCGCCAGCTTGGCGTTGCTGAACTGGATGGCGACGACGGCCTTCGCCGGCTCGCCCTGGCTGACGAACCAGCCCTCGCGCACCTCGTAGACCTTCTTGGCCGCGACGCCCTGGGCCGACAGGAAGCCGACCTGCTTGTTCTGGTTGGCGGCGATCGTGGTCCGTTCGGGCAGGGGATAGAGATAGTAGTCGGCGACCCGCTCGCCGGTCCCGCTTTCGGTTCCGGCGCTGATCACGCCCGGCGTCCCGCGGCGTGGCGGGCGGTAGCCGTTGTTCTGCGAGAGCTGGTTCACCTCGCCGGCCACCAGCTGGGTCTTGGCGTTCTCGAACGCCGTGCCCGAGGTGTTGGACAGCGTGATCCAGCCCTGCAGGTCCAGGGCGCTCTTGGCCTCGTCGAACATCGCCACATAGTCGGCCTTCCACGACAGGCCCGACGTCAAATAGCTGAGCTTGGCCTGGCGCGGGCCGGCGCTGGCGGCCTCGACATTGACCGACAGGGTGGGGCGAGCGCGCAGAGTCTCGGGCACCTTGTCGAAGATCACGCGGGTCGGAACGCCGTCGTCGCGCAGCACCTCGATGCGGTCGCCGATCTTCAGCACCACGCCCTCGTTGGCCGCCAGAACGGTGGCGACCTCGGTGGTCTCCTTGCCGTCGCCGGGATTGGTGCGGACGATCCTGACCTGCTGGCCGACCGCCTTCTCCATCAGCTTGCTGGGCGTCAGCAGGTCGTAGTCGAAGTTCTGCTCCAGGATGGTCACGCCCGGCGCCGACAGGCTGACGGTCTCGGGACGGATCTGGGCCGAGACATCCTTGAACTCCAGCTTCTGGCGGCCGGCCTTCAGGTCCAGCGGACGGGCGTCCTCGACCAGCGCGAGGTCGGAATTGTAGATCGTGACCGAGACCTCGCGCGACTGCGCCCGCGCGCTCAACGGAACCAGAAGCAGGCCGGCCGAAGCCAGCAGCGCGCGACGGTGCATCGATGTCCTCCCGTGTGTTTACAGCGGTAAAACATCACGGCATTGAGGCGGAGTCTAGGCGGTTGAGTTTCTACATAACCCGAACTTCCCGGCGAATGCCGGGACCCAGTTTCAGCCTGGGATGAAAGGGAGCGCGCGCTTGCGTCTTATGATCTGGACCCCGGCATTCGCCGGGGAGCTCGGAGGCCCTAATTCCCCCAAACCTGCTTCAAGCGGGCGTCGCGGCCGCAGCCGGAACGGTACAGCGAATAGTCCAGCGCGTGCCGCTTGGCGTAATCGCGGTGGTATTCCTCGGCGGGCCAGAAGGTTTGCAGCGGCAGGATCTGGGCCTTCATGGTCCCGGTCTTGAGGCGCTTGGCCGCCTCGTCGCGAGACTTCTCGGCGATCGGCCGCTGGGCGGGGGTGACGAAGACGGCCGGGCGGTAAGAGGGCCCGCGGTCGCAGAACTGGCCGCCGTCGTCGGTGGGATCGACCAGCTTCCAGTAGCGGTAGAGCAGGAAGCCATAGTCGGTCTTGGCCGGATCGTAGGTCACGCGAACCGACTCGTAGTGGCCGCTCTGTTCACTGGTGACGTCGCGATAGGACGGGTTCTTGACGTGGCCGCCGGTATAGCCGCTCTCGACCTTCAGCACGCCGGGGATGCCGCCCATGTCGTGCTCCATGCACCAGAAGCAGCCGCCGGCGAAGACGGCGGTCTCGGTCTTGGCCGGCGCGGGCGGGGGCGCGGCCAGGGCGCTGTTGACGCCCAGCAGGGCGAAGGCGGCGGCAAGGGCGACGAGCAGTCGGCGCATCGGGCGGCTCCAGAAAAGGCGGACTGCGCTCAGATACGCACGAAAAGGCGCGATGGTTACATTCGCCAACCGAAACCGACGCCGCGCACCGATGGACAGGCCGCCAGGCGCGACGCCAGGACCTCGGCGCGGGCGTCGCCCTGGTCGTCGATCTCGAGTCGAATGGCCAGATGCTGGCCCTCGGGAGCGGCGGTCAGGGCGCGCAGGCGGGCCCGCTGCACGGAGGCCACGCCCAGCACGCGCATCAGCGCATCGGGCGTGTCCTCGGCGGTGACGAGGAACAGGCGGCGCCGGAGGGACGCCAGGGAGACCTCTTCCGGTTTGAGCGGCTCTACCTGGTCGCTCACGGGCGCAGCCACTGGTGTTCGACCGAGGCCGAATTGACGCCCGGCCAGGCGGCGAGATCGCGGGCCAGCAGACGCGCGGCCTGGTCGCCCAGGTGACGCACGCGCAGCGAGGCTTCGACGATATGGCCGACCGGCTTCATGGTCAGGCCGCACAGTTCGGCGCCGCTATCGGCCAGACCCTGGCGGACGGCCTCCAGCGCGCTGGGCGCGTCCTGGGCGGCCAACAACAGCTGGTGAACGGTGACGCCTTCCTGGTCGCTATGGAAGGCAGGTGGCGAGGGCAGGTAGCTCATTGGGGTTGGTCCTTTGCATGAGAGCTTTTGGGACCGAGGAACCGCGCAACAAAAAACCCCGCTCGTGGGAGCGGGGCTTTTTGGAGATCTTGCGATCCTTCGGCTTTGGTTTTGGTAGGTTCCTACCGCTGCTTGCGCCGATTTTGCCCCGTCCGGATAGGCACGGTTTTAATCTGGGTGTTAATCATGTTCCACATCGACACCGCGCACGACATCGCGGCCACGACGGCGAGGCCGGTGGTCGCAAAGGCGGCGAAGGCGAAGGTCGAATGCATGTGGAAGCGATGAATCCCGTTAGCGCCTCTTACAGGTAGCGTGACATCCGCCACCGCGCAAGGGCTTGCCCCGCGCAGGGACGTTCGGTCGCGGAAGAGGGCCGGTTTTGCCTTTGGCAAGGCTTGGCGCCTGGAAAGTCAGCAGATCGAAATCCTTCTCCCCCTGCGGGAGAAGGTGGCGCGCAGCGCCGGATGAGGGGTTGATCACCCTATCCAACGAAAAGGGGCCGCCTAAGCGACCCCTCATCCGTCAGCCTGCGGCTGCCACCTTCTCCCGCAAGGGGAGAAGGAGATTATCCCCGCAGTTTCCCGCCCGCCTTTTCGGCCGCCGCGACGACCTTGGCCGACAGCGCCTCGATCTCGGCGTCCGTCAGGGTCGCCTCGCGCGGCTGCACCACGACCTCGATCGCGACCGACTTGAAGCCGTCCGGCACGCCGGGGCCTTCATAGACGTCGAAGACGCGCGCGGCGGTGATAAGCGCCTTGTCGGCGCCGGCGGCGGCCTTGACCAGATCGCCGGCGGCCTTGGCCTTGTCGACCAGGAAGGCGAAGTCGCGGGTCAGCGGCATCAGGGCCGAGGGCGAGAAGGCCGGGCGGGTCTTGACCGACTTCTTCTTCGGCTCGGGGATCGCCTCCAGGGTGATCTCGAAGCCGTAGATCGGCCCGGCCACGTCGAGGGCCTTCAGGACCGCCGGGTGGATCTCGCCGAACTCGGCCATCACCGCCTTCGGGCCCAGCTGCAGGCGCGCCGAGCGGCCCGGGTGCCACCAGGACGAGGTCGAGCCCTGCGCCGTCTGCAGCGAGGCGACGGGCGCGCCCAGTTCCTCGAGCAAGGCCAGCAGGTCGGCCTTGACCGTGAAGACGTCGCCTTGCGGGGCCTTGTCCCAGCCGCGCGGGGCCTTCGGAACCAGGATCGCCGAGACGACGGTGCGCTGGTCGGCCGGCTTGTCGCCGTGGAAGGTCGGGCCGATCTCGAACAGGGCCGCGTCCGGGAAGCCCTGGCGGGCGTTGCGGCCGGCCGCCTCGATCAGGTTGGGCAGCAGCGACGGGCGCATGCAGTCCAGTTCCGAGGCGATCGGATTGGCCAGCACCAGCTCGGCCTGACCGCCGCCGAACAGTTCGGCGGTCTTGCGGCTGGTGAAGCTGAAGCTCACGGCCTCGGCGTAGCCGGCGGCCGCCAGGGCGCGGCGCGCCGCGCGGGCGCGAGCCTGCTTGGCGGTCAGGATCCCGCCCACGGCGCGCGGAACCTCCGGCAGCGGCGTCGAGGGCAGGGCGCCATAGCCGGCGATGCGGGCGATTTCCTCGACCAGGTCGGCCTTGCCTTCCACGTCGCGGCGGAAGGTGGGCGGGGTGACGGTCCAGGGCGAGCCGTCCGTCACGTCGAAGCCCAGGGCGACCAGGATCTGGCGCGCGCGATCGGCTGAGACCGACAGGCCCGACAGCTGCTCGACATAGGCCGGATCGAAGGTGAAGCCCTTCGGCGCGGCCGGGGCCTCGCCAGCGACGATGATCTCCGACGGCTGGCCGCCGCACAGGTCCAGGATCAGCTTGGTGGCCAGCTCGATCCCCGGGACGACCGAGCCGGTGTCGACCGTCCGCGCGAAACGGTACTGGGCGTCGCTGTTGATGCCGGTGGCGCGACCGGTCTGGGCGATGCGGATCGGCTCGAACCAGGCGCTCTCGATGAAGACGTCGACGGTCTCGTCCGAGCAGCCGGTGCTCTCGCCGCCCATCACGCCGCCCAGGCCGATCGGGCGCTCGCCGAGCGCGTCGGCGATCACGCACATGTCGGGCGTCAGTTCGTAGGTCTTGCCGTCCAGCGCGATCAGGTGCTCGTCGCCATGGACGCCGTGACGGCCCAGACGCGTCGAGATCTCGGTCCCCGACAGCTTGGCCGCGTCATAGACGTGCAGCGGCCGGGCGCGGTCGTAGGAGATCAGGTTGGTGACGTCCACCAGGGCGTTGATCGGGCGCAGGCCGATGGCGGTCAGGCGATCCTGCAGCCACTTGGGCGAGGGGCCGTTCTTGACGCCCTTGATCAGCCGGCCGGCGAACACCGGGCAGGCCTCGCCGTCGACCTTGACGGTGATCGGGCAGGGGAAGGTCCCGGCGACCGGCGCGATCGACAGATCCTTCAGCGCGCCGACGCCGGCCGCGGCCAGGTCGCGGGCGATGCCGGCGACGCCCAGCCAGTCGGGGCGGTTGGGGGTGACCTCGAAGTCGATGACGGCTTCCAGGCCCAGAGCGTCGACGGCCGGCGTACCGACGGCGAGGCTGTCGGGCAGCTCCATGATGCCGTCGCTCTCGGTCGCGTATTCCAGCTCGGCGGCCGAGCAGAGCATGCCGTTCGAGACGACGCCGCGCACCGGCTTCTCGACCAGGGTCACGCCCAGGCCCGGCACATAGGCGCCGATCGGGGCGTAGATGGTGGTCAGGCCCGCGCGGGCGTTCGGCGCGCCGCAGACGATCTCCTTGCGGCCGTCGACGGTGTCGACCTGGCAGACCCGCAGGCGGTCGGCGTTGGGGTGTTGAACGGCCTCGACGATCTTGCAGACCGTGAAGGGCTTCAGCTTGGTCGCCGGATCGGCGACGTGCTCGACCTCGAGCCCGGCCATGGTCATGGCCGCGACGATCTCGGGGACGGTGGCGGTGGTCTCAAGGTGATCCTTGAGCCAGGACAGGGTGAATTTCATTTTCGGTCTCCAAGCCCCTCCCCCTTGCGGGGAGGGGTTGGGGTGGGGGTGTGTGCTCGGAGATGGCGGTGCTTCACCCCCACCCCCGGCCCCTCCCCGCCCATTCTTTTTTGGAATTGGGGGGGAGGGGAGGGTTCTTGTCTAGCTCAGGCCGCTGGCCGGGTTCGGCGCGGCGAAGGCGCTGAAGCCGTAGTGCGACAGCCAGCGGACGTCCGACGACCACATGTCGCGCAGGTCCGGCATGCCGTACTTCAGCATCCCTAGGCGATCGACGCCCATGCCGAAGGCGAAGCCCTGGTACTCGTCCGGATCGATGCCGCAGGCGCGCAGAACGTTCGGGTGAACCATCCCGCAGCCCAGGATCTCCAGCCAGCTCGTGCCCTGGCCGATCTTGATCTCGCCGCCCGAGCGGTCGCACTGCACGTCCATCTCGGCCGACGGCTCGGTGAACGGGAAGTGGTGCGGGCGGAACTGGGTCGTGACCGCGTCGGTCTCGAAGAACCGGGCCAGGAAGGTCTCCAGGGTCCACTTCAGGTGGCCCATATGAATGCCCTTGTCGATCACCAGGCCCTCGACCTGGTGGAACACCGGCGTGTGGGTGGCGTCGTTGTCGCAGCGATAGGTGCGGCCCGGCGCGATGATGCGGATCGGCGGCTTCTGCGAGACCATGGTCCGCACCTGCACGGGGCTGGTGTGGGTGCGGAGCAGCATCCGCTCACCGCTCTCCTTCGGATTGAAGAAGAAGGTGTCGTGCATCTCGCGGGCGGGGTGCTTCTCGGGGAAGTTCAGGGCCGTGAAGTTGTGGAAGTCGTCCTCGATGTCCGGACCTTCGGCGACGGCGAAGCCCATCTCGGCGAAGATGGAGATCATCTCGTCCATGGTCTGCATGGTCGGGTGGACGCTGCCCTTGCGGCGGTAGGGCGCGGGCAGGGACAGGTCCAGGGTCTCGCTGGCCAGGCGCGCGTCGAGCTCGGCGGCTTCCAGGGCGGCCTTCTTGGCGGCGATGGCCTCTTGCACCTTGTCCCTGAGCGCGTTGATCGCCGCGCCTTGGGTCTTGCGCTCCTCGGGGCTCATCGCGCCCAGGGTCTTGAGCAGGCCCGAGATCGAGCCGGTCTTGCCGACGGCGGCCACGCGGACGGCGTCGAGCGTCGAAAGATCGCCAGCGGCGGCCACCTGGGCCAGCACGTCGGCTTCGAGAGTGTTGAGATCGGTCATGACGGGCATCCGTCTAGAGGATTTGAAGCGGCGGTTGAACCGATAGTTGGGCTTTGCCCCATCCTCCTCTGCCGCAACGCGGGGGAGGTGGCGCGGCGCGGATACGCGCCGTGACGGAAGGGGGCGTCGTTCAGGCGGTCCGAGCGCCCCCTCCGTCACGATGCCGCGCATCGCGCCACCTCCCCCGTTTTACGGGTGAGGAGGAAGCGCCGGACAGCAAAAAGCCCCCTGGCTCGCGCCAGAGGGCTTTGCAAGATCGGTCAGGTCGAAACCTGAAAAGACCTTAGGCCAGGGCGGCGCGAACCTTGTCGGCGATGGCCTTGAACGCAACCGGATCGGCGCCGGCGATGTCGGCGAGGACCTTACGGTCGATCACGATCCCGGCCACATCCAGGCCGTGGATAAATTGCGAGTAGGTGAAGCCTTCCAGACGGGCGCCAGCGTTGATGCGCTGGATCCACAGCGAACGGAAGGCGCGCTTGCGCACCTTGCGGTCGCGGTAGGCGTACTGGCCGGCCTTGTCGACCGCGGCCTTCGCCGTGCGGATGGTGTTCTTGCGGCGCCCGTAGAAGCCCTTGGCTTGCTCGAGAACCTTCTTGTGCTTGGCGTGGGCGACGACGCCCCGTTTCACGCGAGCCATGTGTCAGCGCTCCTCTTACAGGCCGTAGGGCAGGTAGGTCTTGATGATCTTGGCGTCAGCCTCGGTCATGACCTTCGTGCCGCGCTGTTGGCGGATGTACTTGCCATTGTGGCCGATCAGGCGGTGGCGCTTGCCGGCGACGCCGGCCTTCAGCTTGCCCGTAGCGGTCAGTTTGAAGCGCTTTTTGGCGCCCGACTTCGTCTTCAACTTCGGCATTTCGCGTCGGAGCTCGCGCCCCGTCCTCTGGAAGCATGACGAACCGCCATGGCATGCCAATGGCCAGGCGGTTCCGGAAAGGCGGCGTTGCTACAGGAAAGACTCGGGTCTGGCAAGGGTTTAGGCGGCGGCCTTGGTTTTCCGGACGATCGCCAGCGAGAAACCGATGGCCGGGACCATAAGCGCCGCGCCGAACCAGTAGGGACCGCCGGTCGCTAGGCCGAACAGCGGACCGGCCAGCAGCGGCCCGCCGATCCGAGCCAGCGAGCCGGAGGCCATGTTCAGGCCCAGCATCTGGCCCTGGCGGTCGGACGGGCTGGCGCGCGAGATCAGGGCCGCCACGCAGGGGAAGACCAGCGACTGGCCAAAGGCGGTCAGCGCCACGGCCATGACCGCCACGGGCGGGCTGGGAATGAACGGCGTGACCAGCAGGGTCAGGGCGATGATCGCCAGGCCCGTGGTCAGCACGGGTCCCTCGCCAAACCGTCGCGCCAGACGGCCGGTCAGCAGCCCTTGGCCCAGCGAGGCGATCACGCCGATCACCGCGAAGCAGAAGCCGACCTGTCGGGGACCCCAGCCGAAGCGGGCGTTGGTGTAGAGGCCGAAGATCGCCTCCATCCCGGCGAAGGCGGCGGTCGAGATCAGGGTGACCAGCAGCACGCGCGACAGGATGGGATGGGCGGCGGCGGCGCCCAGCGCCTCGTGCCGCCCGGGCTTCGGCGCGCCCGGCGCGGCGGGCGCGCGGCTTTCACCGACGAACAGGAAGATGCCCAGCGCCGCCAGGGCGGCCATGCCGGCGGCGAAGAACAGCGGGATCTGGAAGCCCAGCTGACCCGCCGAGGGATGGGCCAGCACGCCGCCGATGAACGGTCCCAGCACGAAGCCGGCCCCGAACGCCGAGCCCAGCAGGCCCATCCGCGCGGCGCGCTTCTCCGGCGCGGTGACGTCTGCCATGTAGCCCTGGATCGTCGATATGTTGCCGCCGGCGAAGCCGCCGATCAGGCGCACCGCCATGGCCAGCCAGATGTTCGGCGCGAAGGCCAGGGCCACATAGGCCAGGGTGTTGGCCAGGATCGTCACGATCAGAATCGGACGCCGTCCCACCCGGTCGGACAGGCGTCCCCACAGCGGTTCGCCGAAGAACTGGCCCAGGCTGTAGGCGGCGAACATCGTCGTCACCTGCCACGGCGAGGCGTGCATGGCCTGGGCGTAGAAGGGCAGCAGCGGAATGACCACGCCAAAGCCCACCAGGTTGATGAAGACAACCAGCAGAAGGACGGCCAGGGCTCGGCCGCTATGTTGAGGCTCTGACATCAGGCGGGCGGTTTACGCTGGAACGACCGGCTTGGCGACCACCCTCGACGCCGCCGGCCGTCTCGCGCCGGAAGACCCTAGTCCGGCGGGTTGTTCTTCTCGACGAAGGCGACGGTGGCTTGCAACATCTGGAGCCGTGTCTCGCTCTTGGATAACCAGTGGTCCTCGCCGCTGAGCGTAACGAATTCCACAGACTTGCCAGCGGCGCGCATGGCGGCCGCCATCTTCTGGCTTTCGCTGTAGGGAACGACCGTGTCGTCCTTGCCGTGAATGAGCAGTAGCGGAACCTCGACATTGCCGGCGTGCGCCGCGGGGGAGATCGTCTTCAGTTTTGGATCGCCATCGCCCGTGACGCCATATGAACGTTTGCGGTAGCGAACCAGATAGCTCTGCTCTCCATAGCGTAATATTTCGTCGTGGAAGCGGCCTGCCAAGTCGGCCGGGCCAGCTACCGATACGGCGCACCGGTAGATCCCCTTCTGGAGTGTTACGCCCGCGAGAGCCGCGTAGCCGCCGTAACTGGCGCCGACGATGCAAACCCGCTTGGGATCGATGACACCCTCTCGGGCGAGGAAGGCGACACCGTCGGAAAGATCGGTTTGCATCTTGCCGCCCCACTCGCCGTAGCCAGCTTCGGTGAAGGCGTTGTCCCGATTGGTCGAGCCTCGGTAGTTCGGCTGTAACACGGCGTAACCGCGCGACGCCAAGGCCTGAGCCCACCAGTCGAAGCGGATATCGTCTTGCGCCTCGGGACCGCCGTGCGGCAGCACGATCAGGGGCAGGTTCTTCTCTGGACGTCCCTTCGGTGTCGTCAGGATGGCGTCGATCTCGAGACCGTCAGCCGCCGCGTAGCGAAGCTCGCGCACCATCGCCACATCCGCCGGCGTAATTTGGCTGTAGGACGAGCCGATTTGGTCGATGTGCTTGGTCTCTGTGTCTATCAGAAAGTAGTCGCCCGCCGTTCGACTGCCTTCCACGTGGATGACAAGCTTCTTCAGGTCTGGAGTCCACGACACCAGAGATACGCTCTGATTGGGAAAGGCGTTACGAAAAGCAGGCCAAACGGCCTTCATCCGAGGCTCTAGAAAATCGTACTCGCGTAGCCCTCCGAGCTTATGGCTGAGGGCCAGGACGACTCCATCCGCGCCCACCAGAGCCCCCTGATCCACAGCGGGGCCCAGATATTCGCCGATCTTGCCGTCGCCGAGCGAGATTGGAGTCGGACGCCAGATTTTTTTGGCGGCGTCCCAGGTGTCGACGATCACCGACTGGCCATCGGGCGATAGCCCGCGCAGCTCCGGAAACTTGAGTGTATCTGTGGCGGTGAAGACGTCTGTCCAGGCGCCGTTGCGACGCAGAGCAAGCGTCCAGGTCGCGTTGTCGCGCGTCCTGCTTTCCTTGTAGCTAGCCTTGGCCAGGACGGCGCCGTTCGACTTGGCGAGATAGTCGTAGGTGGTGCTGTCGCCCATCACGATGCGCGAAGCGATGCCCGTGTCGAGGTCGATCTTGTAGAGATCCAGGTGGCTCCCGCCGTCCTGCATATTGTTGACGACCGTGGCCAACAGCGGCGCTATCAACACTGACTTGGCGCCGTCGTGGGCTGGCTGGATACGGCCGCCGATCGTGTTCAGAACGCTGTCCATCGCCTTGGTCGGTAGTTGGACAAACGCGCCCGTGCGGGCGTTGAGGCTGGCGGCCTGGAAGGCTTCGTGGGTGTAGGAAACGCCATCAATGCTATCGGTCCGCGAGACCTCGATGATCACGTGGTCCTGGTCCGCCCAGGTCAAGGCGCGGATCTTGGTGAATGGGACAACGGCCGAGGCCAGAACCGGTCCGTTGATCGACTTGACGACCACCATGCGCTGACCCTGGATCGTCGCCGCCAGGGCGAAAGCGGTTCCGTCGGGGGAGATCGCGACCTCGGATAGCGAGGGCAGGCGGCCATACGCCTCTAGCGGCGCGGCGGCCATCGCCGCGCCGCTCAAGCTGGTCGCCGCCAAGAGCGCCGCCAAGGTCCTGATCATCAAGCCCATTGCTCTTCAAATCCCCGCGTTTCATCAGCCAAGCTTGGGCCGATAGGTCACGGCTTGCGCCAGCCTGTTCATGTCCTCGGTTCGTGAACTTCGTTTGGCCGCGGCCCCTCGCCCCTGTCGGTCAGACTACCAAGGCGCACATCCCTGTCGAGGCACAGCTTTCGGTTTTTTTTGGAGAGTGTCGCCTAGTCGGGCGGGTTGTTATTCTCGACGAAGGCGACGGTCTCGGTCAGCATTTTCAGGCGGGTGGCGCCGCGCGAGAGCCAGTGGTCCTCGCCGTCCAGGGTGACGAAGCTGACCGGCTTGCCGGCTTTCTTCATGGCGTCGGCCATGGTCTGGCTCTGGTCGTAGCGGACCACGGTGTCGTCCTTGCCGTGGATCAGCAGCAGCGGAATTTCGACCTTGTCGGCCAGCTTGGCGGGCGAGAGGGCCGCGAGGTCCGGATCCTTGATCCCCTCGGCGCCCATGAAGCGCAGCCAATAGCGTTGCGAGGACGAGGCCTCGCCATTGTGGGCCTCGCGCACCGACAGCAGCATCTTCTTGAGGTCTGAGGGCCCGGCGACGGACACCGCGCAACGATAGACGCCGCGATCCAGCGTGGCGCCGGCCAGGGCCGCGTAACCGCCATAGCTGGCGCCGACGATGCAGACGCGCTTGGGATCGATCGTTCCCTCCTTGGCCAGCCAGTGGACGCCGTCCGACAGGTCGGTCTGCATCTTCTTGCCCCACTCGCCGAAGCCGGCCCTGACGAAGTCCCAGCCGAAGCCTTCCGAGCCTCGGAAGTTGGGCTGCAGCACCGCGTAGCCGCGCGAGGCCAGGGCCTGGCTCCACCAGTCGAAGCCCGGCGCGTCGCGGCCTTCCGGCCCGCCATGCGGGAGCACGATCAGCGGCAGGTTCTTGGGATCCTTGCCGCGCGGCAGGGTCAGGTAGCCGCTGATCTCCAGGCCGTCGGCGGCCTTGTATTTGATCGATCGGACGGGGGAGATCAGTTCGGGGGCGAGGTTCTTGTAGACCTGGACCAGGAACTCGGCCTTGCGGGCGTCAAGATCGACCAGGGCGTAGGCGGGGCCCTCGGTCGCGGAATCGGCCAGGACCACCACCTTGCGCCGGTTCTGGGACCACGACGACAGACTGATCCGCTCCGAGCCGAACGCCTTGACCACGGCGTTCCAGGTCTTTTGAGCTTCCGGATCGAAGAAGGTGTAGTTGAGATCGTCGCCCTTGAGCTTGTAGCCGCCCAGAAGCGCCAGGGTCTGGGGGTCATGGATAAGGCCCGACAGATCGATGTCGCTGGGCAGATCCGCGCGCTGGCCGTCCGCGCGATATTCGCGCAGAAGGTCGTTGTTCTTCTCGTCGGTGCGCCAGACCAGGATCGTTTGGCCGTCACGGCCGAAGCCCGAGAGACCATACGAACCCATGGGGGCCTGGGCCTCGTCGACCTTTCGCCAGTTCATCCCGGTGCGGATCTTCAATCCCCAGCGGCCGGAGTTTTGATTGTACAGCGACTGGGCGACGGCTTGTCCCGAGGCGTCGACCAGCCAGCCGTCGGTGTCATTCTCGGACCCGAAATCCAGCATCCGCGTCGTCTGCTTGTCGAGATCGATGCGATACAGCGTGTTACGGCCGTAGTTGTTGACGAAGTGAACGCCTTCCACGAAGGCGAACGGCCGTCCATCGATCATCCGCACCATCGGCCAATCGAGAATGACGTTCATCGATTCGGCTTGGTTGCGCAGCAGGCCGGTCTGCTGGCCAGTCGCGACATTGTAATCCAGCGCCATCAGGTATTCGCGCGAGCGGCCCAGCACGCCGCGGACCTCGGCGGTTCTCGAAGACACCACCAGCAGGTGATCGCGACCCGCCCACTCGACGCCGCGCAGCTTCATCGCGCCGGCATAGATGGTCTTGAGAATTGAACCGCCGATCTGCCGGATGACGACAAAACGTTCGTCGCCATTGGTCGCGACGAAGGCCAGTTTCGTTCCATCGGGCGAGATCTCGACGCTCTCGACGGACGGCAGTTGGCCGTAGATCGCCAGGTCCGGCTTGGCGGCGGCCTGGGCCGTTCCGCACAGCAACGCAAAGCAGGCCGCGCTCGCGGCGAACAAGGTCTTGAACACGCAGGAATCCCCAGCCCCTCTAAACTCTACCAGAGAGTGCGAAGCTGTCGAGCGCTTGCGGAGCGGGATTTGGAAAACAAAACGCCCCGGTCGCGATGACCGGGGCGCTTGCTGTTCGTCCGGATTGACAGAGCCTAGCGCGGGGCCAGGATCATGATCATCTGCCGGCCTTCCATGCGCGGCTCGTACTCGACCTTGGCCACTTCGTCGAAGTCGGCCTTGACCTTGAGCAGCAGCTTCATGCCGAGTTCCGGGTGGGCCATTTCGCGGCCGCGGAAGCGCAGGGTGACCTTGACCTTATCGCCTTCCTCGAAGAAGCGGTGCATCGACTTGGCCTTCACTTCGTAGTCGTGAATGTCGATGTTCGGGCGGAGCTTGATTTCCTTGAGCTCGACGACCTTTTGCCGCTTGCGCGCCTCGTTCTTCTTCTTCTGCTCCTGGAACTTGAACTTGCCGTAGTCCAGGATCTTGCAGACGGGAGGATTGGCGTTCGGAACGATTTCCACCAGGTCCAGGCCGGCTTCCTCGGCCGCTTCCAGGGCGGCGGACGTCGGCATCTCGCCTTGCTTTTCGCCGTTCTGGTCGATCAGCAGGACGCGGGGGACGCGGATTTCATCGTTGATACGCGGCCCATCCTTGACGGGCGGCGTTTGCATAGGACGGCGAATAGGGGCGGCTCCGAGGCAGTTAACAGGAATATAGCTGAACGCATGCGCGCCGCGCTGGGCGCGCCGCGAGAACCCGATATATGACGCGCCGACCGCGTCGTATCAAGCGAAGGCTCTCGGAGAGACGGTCTCCGGGGCTAGTTTTTTCCATCCAGGCGCGCGAAGCGGCGCTTGGCGCGCCTCAGCGCGGCAGCAGGGCCACCGCCGCGCTGGCCACGGTGCTGACGGGCAGGGCCTTCAGGTCCGGTGAGCGGATCACCGCCACATGGCCGCGCGGACCGCACAGGTCGGGGTCCGAGGCGTCCGAGAACAAGGCGATGGTCGGCGCGCCGGCGGCGGCCAGCAGGTGGGTCGGACCGGTGTCGTTGCCCACGGCCAGGGCCGCCTTGGCGCCCAGCACCGCCAGCTGCGCGAAGTCGGTGCGGCCGGTCAGGTCGCGCGCGCCGCCGACGGCCTTCTGGATCTGGCGGGCCATGGCGCTTTCCTGCGGCCCGCCGATGATCACGATATCCAGCCCCCGCGCTTTCAAGAGCGAACCCAGCTGCGCGTAGCATTCGACCGGCCAGCGCTTCTCGGGCCGGTGGGCCGAGCCGCCGGGCACGAACAGGACATAGGGCTTGGGCGCGGCGGCGCCGGCGACGGGGCGCGGCTCCTTGTGCTTGCGCAGGATCCACGACAGGTCCGGCGGCGGGGCGCTGCCCGGCTCGGTCGGCGCGTCCGGCCAGATCCCCGCCGCGCGCAGCTGATCGGCCTGCCGCTCCAGCGTATGCATCCGCAGTCGGGCCTGCCCCCTCTGGGGCAGGGCGCAGCCGACCGCGATGCCGTTCCACTGCGGCGGGAAGGGGCGCAGCAGCTGGAAGTACCAGTTGGTGCGGCTGTTGGTCTGCAGGTCGTAGATCCGGTCGTAGCGCGCCTTTCGGATGCGGCCGATCATGGCCAGCGTCTCGCCGAAGTCGCTGGGCCGGCCGTCGGTCTCGACGGCGTTGAAATAGGGGCTGAGCTTGGCCAGGGCCTCGAAGGGCGGGGTGGTCAGGAGCGTGATCTTGGCCTTGGGGTGTGCCGCGCGGATCTTTTTCATCGCGGCCAGCGCCAGGACGAAGTCGCCCAGGGCGCCCAGCTTGATCACCAGGACCTTCTTGATCTCCTTGCTCAAGACGAACGCTCCGCAACTCGGGCCCGCAACACGCGCGCATAGACCTTGAGCGTCGCTTCGCACATCGCGTCCACGGAATACAACCGTCGAGCACGTGTTCTGGCCGCCTGGCCCATGGTTTGCCGCCGCGCCGCGCCGGTGTCGCCCGCCCGCGACAGAGCGTCGGCCCAGGCCTCGGCGTCGCCCGGCTTGACCAGCCAGCCCGTCTCGCCGGGCAGCACGGTCTCGCGAGCGGCCCCATGGTCGGCCGCGATCACCGGCCGGGCCATGATCTGCGGCTCCACCGCCGTCCGCCCGAACGCCTCGGGCTCCAGCGACGGGGCGACGGCCACGTCGGCCGCCAGGTAGGCGGCCGGCATGTCGTCGCAATGGCCGACCAGCTTGACCGCGTCTTCCAGGCCGGCCTCGGCGATGGCGGCGGTCAGCTCCGCCCGATAGCCCTTGCGGCCCTGGTCGTCCCCGGCCAGCAGCAGCAGCACCCGGTCCTCGCCGCGCGCCTTCAGGATCTTCATGGCCTCGACCATCAGGCCCTGGCCCTTCCAGCGGGTGAGCCGGCCGGCCAACAGCACCTTCAGCCGCCGCTCGCCATCGGCCACGCCCCAGGCCTTGCGCAGCGCCTCGACGCGGTCGGCCCCGACCACGCCCGGCTCGAAGCGCGACAGGTCGACGCCGCGCGGGATCGCCACCACCTTGTCGGGCGCGACGCCGTGCTCGCGAATGACGTGGTCGCGCGTATACTCGGAATTGGCGATGACCAGGTCGCCCTTGGTCATGACCGCGTTGTACCAGCGCTTGAGATTGGATCTGGCATTGTAGACGCCGTGATAGGTGGCCACGAACGGCGTCCCCGTCGCGTGCGCCGCCCACAGGGCGCTGAAGGCCGGCGCGCGCGAGCGGGCGTGGACCAGGCTGACCTTCTCGCGCCGGATCAGGTCGATCAGCCGCGCGGCGTTGCCCAGCATGACCAGGGGGTTCTTGGACTGAGCCGGCATCTGGGCCAGGCGGCCGCCGTCGGCTTCCAGGCGCGAGGCCATGCGGCCGCCCCGGGTCGCGACCAGCGCCTTGCCGCCTTGCGCCACGACCGCGTGGGCGACATCAATCGTCGTCTGTTCCGCCCCGCCGGTTTCCAGTTCGGGGGTGACCTGAAGCAGGGTGAAATCGGCGGGCAGGTCGGGCACATCACTCTCGGCGAAATGAACGCGTTTTAGTTAGCGAAAGGAACGAGGCGACGCCATGACCGAATCCCGGGGCGCCCTGCCGCGCGAAGACGGCTCCAACCTCGCCTTCCGTCGGGTGGAGGGCGAGGGACCAACGGTCGTCTGGCTCGGCGGTTTCCACAGCGACATGACCGGGACCAAGGCCGAGGTCCTGGCCGAGCAGGCCAAGGCGACCGGCGGGGCCTATGTCCGCTTCGACTATTTCGGCCACGGCGAGTCGGATGGTCAGTTCAAGGACGGAACCATCAGCCGCTGGCGCGCGGACGCCCTGGCGGTGATCGACCAGCTCACCGACGGCCCGCTGGTGCTGGTCGGCTCGTCCATGGGGGGCTGGCTGGCGTGCCTAGCGGCGATCGCGCGGCCGGATCGGGTCAAGGCCCTGGTGCTGATCGCGCCGGCGCCGGACTTCACCGAGAAGCTGATGGCGCCCGAGTTGTCGGACGAGGCCAAGGCGGCCATCGCCCGCGACGGCTTCTGGATCCGGCCCTCGGAATACGACGACGGCGGCTATCCGATCACGCGGGCCTTGCTGGAGGACGGCGCGCGGTGGTCGATCCTGCCCGGACCCGTGCCGATCGACGTTCCGGTCCGCGTGCTGCAGGGCGGGGCCGATCCGGATGTGCCGTGGACCCACGCGCTGGAACTGGCCAACGCGCTGACGTCCGACGAGGTCGTCTTCAGCCTGATCAAGGACGGCGACCACAGGCTGTCGCGTCCCCAGGACCTGGAACGCCTGGCTGCGGCGGTGGCCGAGGCGCGAGGTTTGGCCGAGCCGGAGGAGGGCGACCTCGTCTCCCGCCGCCTGGCCCGCGCCGCGCGCCTGCGCAACGCGGCCGGTCTGGACGCGGTCGGCATCACGCCAAGGCTGCCGGCGATCGACGACGAGTAGGGGCTCCTAACCCCCCGCCTCCAGCACCGCCGCCAGCCCCTCGCGATAGGTCGGATAGGTCGGCCGCCAGCCCAGCTCCGCCTTGGCCAGGGCGTTCGAGACGCGCTTGTTCTCGGCGTAGAAGCGGCGGGTGGCCGGCGACAGGCCCAGTTCGTTGAAGGGCAGGTCCGGCGGAACCGGGACGCCCAGCAGGCGGGCGGCGTATTCCATCACGTCCTGCGGCGGCGAGGGTTTGTCGTCGACCAGATTGTAGACTCCGCCGGCGCGCGGGCGGTCCAGCGAGGCCAGCAGGCCCGAGACGATGTCGTCGACATGGATGCGGCTGAACACCTGTCCGGGCTTGACGATGCGGCGGCCCTCGCCGGCGCGCAGGCGGTCCAGGGCGCTGCGGCCGGGGCCGTAGATGCCGGGCAGGCGGAACACGGCGACCGTCAGGCCCATGCCGGCGCCCACCTGGCGCCAGTCGCGCTCGGCCCCGACCCGACGCGCGCCCTCGATCGACTGGGCCTTCAGCGGGGAGGTCTCGAACACCCAGCGGCCCTCGAAATCGCCATAGACCCCGGTGGTGGACAGATAGCCGATCCAGTCGGGAAAGGCCTCGGCCTGGGCCAGGGCGGGAACCAGGGCGTCGAGCGCGGGGCAACCCTCGGGACCGGGCGGGGCGGTGATCAGGACGGCGTTCACGCCGGCCAGGGCGGCGGCCATGGCCTCGCGGTCGCGCGGATCGGCCGGCGTGATTCCCTGGGCGCGCAACCGCTCGGCCTGACCCTCGTCCCGCGCCGTGGCGGCGATCTCCCAGCCACGCGCGCGCAAGGCGCGGGCGAACGCCGCGCCGACATAGCCCAGACCGAACACGAAAAGACGCAACGCTTGGAACTCCGCCCCCAGGGAAAAAGCCGATCGAAACCCGTCCGGATCAAGCCTCCGAAAAAACCCGCTTCGCAACCCCTCAAAGGGCGCTTGCAAAGCGCGAAGCGCTCTGCCATAAGCCGCCTCCTCGTCGCGGGGCGCTCTTCGAAGCCCCTCCGATGCGGGCGTAGCTCAGTGGTAGAGCGCCACCTTGCCAAGGTGGATGTCGAGAGTTCGAATCTCTTCGCCCGCTCCATTCCTCCCGGTCTTCGGGATGCGTGGATGAGACCATATCTCGCGAATAGCGCGGGCGTAGCTCAGTGGTAGAGCGCCACCTTGCCAAGGTGGATGTCGAGAGTTCGAATCTCTTCGCCCGCTCCATTCTCGGTTTCTTCCCGAATATTGGACGCCTTACGACGACCGGTCACGCGACCGGCGGCGGTCGATTCGGCTGTCGCGAGACCGGTGACGTTCGCCTAAGCTCCTCGTCCATGACTCACCTCCGCTCCTGGCGCGCCGGTCTGGCCGGCGCCTGCATCGGCGTTTCCCTGGCCGCGCTGGCCGCTTCGGCGGCGTGGGCCTCGCCCTCCGACACCCTGACAGGCCTCGTGGCGCGCTACGAGGCGCTGGGCGATCCGGGCGAGGATCCCGACTCCGGCGGCGCGGCCGACGCCCGCTGGCGTCTGCCCGACGTCTCGCCGGCCGCCGACGCAGACCGCGCGGCGAAACTGAAGATCATCCAGGCCGAGCTCACGGCCATGGGGAGCAAGGGCCTGTCCGACGAGGAGCGGCTGACCCGCGATCTCCTGCTCTACAGCCTGGGCGAGCGGATCGAGGCGGCGGCCTTCGACGAGGCGCGGATGCCGTTCAGCAGCGACGGCGGCTTCGACGTGATGATGCTGTACCGCGCCAGCGGCATGACCTTGAAGACCGAGGCCGAGGCCCGGCGCTGGATCGCGCTGCTGAACGCCATGCCCGGCTGGTACGCGGCCAATATCGACAACGCCCGGCGGGGCGTGAAGACCGGCTTCGTCCAGGCCGTCCCGACCGCCCAGGCTGTGCTCGAGCGCGCCCAGCGCGCCGCCGCCACGCCGCTGGCCGAGGATCCGCTGCTGGCGCCGCTGCGCGCCCTGCCGGCGGGCCTGGCCAACCGCGCCGCCCTGATCGCCGAGGGCGAAAAGGCCGTGACCGACAAGGTCGCGCCCGCCCGCGCCGGCTTCGTCAAGTTCATGACCGAGGAGTACGTCCCCCACGCCGCCAAGAGCCTGGCCGCCTCGGATTTGCCGGACGGTCGGCGCTATTACGCCTTCCTCGTGCGCCGCCACACGACCACCGACATGACGCCCGACCAGATCCACCAGCTGGGCCTGTCGGAAGTGGCCCGGATCCGCGCCCGGATGCGCGACGCGATGAAGGCCGCCGGGTTCCAGGGCGATCTTCCGGCCTTCATCGCCATGCTGCGCAAGGATCCGCGCTTCTACGCCACCAGCCGCCAGCAGCTGCTGGAAAAGTCGAGCGAGATCGCCAAGCGCGCCGACGACCAGCTGCCGGCCCACTTCGGCGTCCTGCCGCGCCTGACCTATGGCGTGCGGCCGGTGCCGGCCAGCATCGAGAAGGGCTATACCACCGGCCGCTATTTCGGCGGCGACCCCAAGGTCGGCCGGGCCGGCGGGCTGATGATCAACACCTCCGAGCTTGACCAGCGGCCGTTGTACGAACTGCCGGCCCTGGTGCTGCACGAGGGCGCGCCCGGCCACCACATCCAGACCTCGCTGGCCCAGGAGCAGACCGGCGTGCCGGCCTTCCGCCAGACCCTCTATTTCAACGCCTATGGCGAGGGCTGGGGGCTCTATTCGGAGTGGCTGGGCGAGGAGATGGGGATCTATCGCGACCCCTACGAGCTGTTCGGCCGCCTGTCCTACGAGATGTGGCGCGCCTGCCGCCTGGTGGCCGACACCGGCATACACTGGAAGGGCTGGACCCTGGACCAGGCCCGCGCCTGCTTCACCGACAACACCGCCCTGTCGCCGGTCAATATCGAGGTCGAGCTGAAGCGCTACGTCTCCTGGCCGGGCCAGGCCCTGGCCTACAAGGTCGGCGAGCTGAAGCTGCTGGAGCTGCGCCATCGGGCCGAGGCCAAGCTGGGCGATCGGTTCGACGAGCGGGCCTTCCACGACGCGGTGCTGCTGCACGGCTCGCTGCCGCTGTCGCTGCTGGAAACCCGCATTGACGCCTGGATCGCCGAACAGGGCGGCAAGGCCCGGTGAGCCGGGCCACGGTCTCGCGACCGTGTCGATTCGGTCCGCCGCCTCCTGGGGCGCGACGGCCTCTATGCCCGTCCCGGCTTGGGCGTAAGGCGAGCGATGCGGGGTTAAATCAAGGGCTTAAGAGCCCGAGGCATGTCGAGGATAGGAATATCTTCCTCTGTCTGGGAAAATAAACCTATAGTGGCGCCGACCGGGAATGCTCGCTACCCGGAGGAGAGGACGCCATGCTGGTTCAAGCCCTTGAGGACATCTGGGCGGTCACGCCCGATCCCCGACGCGACCGCCTGACGGTCGGCTTCGTCACCCATCTCGTTTCCCTGGCCACCGGCGTGCCGGCCGGCGAGATCAACGCGCCCAAGCGGGTCTCCAACACCGCCGTCCGCGCCCGGCAACTGGCCATCTATCTGACCCACATCACGTTCCACTGGTCGCTGAACCGGGTGGCCTATGCGTTCGGCCGCGACCGCACCACCTGCGGCCACGCCTGTCGCAAGATCGAGGATCTGCGCGAGGACGCCGCCTTCGATCGCCGGCTCGCCGAGCTGGAGGCGTGCCTGCGCCAGGCGCCGATCCATGTCGAGGACCTGCCGTGAGCGCCGCCGCCTTCGAGGCCGAGCTGGAGGCGCGTCGCCAGGCCGAACGCGCGATGCGGCTGCTGGCGCGCCCCGGGGCCGTGATCGAGGCGCGAGAAACCGGCTACGGCGTGCGCCTGGGCGCCAACCGCCGGCGCGCGGTGATGCTGAGCCTGGACGAGGCGGCCTTCCGGGTCCTGGCCCGCGAGGCGACGCTGAAGCCGCGCGCGCAGGGCGGCTGGACCTTGGTGGCGCGGCCCGAGCCGACGGTCCCGCCCCCGCCGCCCGGGCGGCCCGGCGTGATCGAGGAAACGGTCGCCGCCCCGGCGGGCGAGGGGACCGCGCGGCGCAATCTGGGAGAATCGCCGATCGCCTGGCTGGCCCGCCGACGCGACCGGGAAGGCCGTCCGTGGCTGACCCCGATCGAGGCGGCGGCCGGCGAACGCCTGCGCGAGGATTTCGAGAGCCTGGGAACCCAGGGCCGGATGACCATGGCCTGGGACGCGGGGCCGCGCGTGGAGGGCGGGCGGCCCGGCCTGGCGCCGGCCGAACGCGACACCGCGGCGCGCCAGCGGATCGCCAAGGCCCTGGACGCCGTGGGGCCTGGCCTGCGCGGCATCCTCGAAAACGTCTGCCTGCTGGGCTCGGCCCTGGAGACGGCCGAGCGGTCGCTGAAGCTGCCGCGCCGGGCCGGCAAGACGGTCCTGAAACTCGCCTTGCAGAGCCTGGCGCGGCACTACCGGATGGTTTGAGTTAGCGGGCGCCGCCCGACACGGCGATGATCTCGCCGGTGATCCAGCCGCTGTCGGGCGAGGCCAGGAAGGCGGCGACCGAGGCGATGTCGGACGGCTGGCCCATGCGGCCCAGCGGCGTCATGGCGACCAGGCCGGCCTCCATCTCGCTACCGATCATGCCCATGGCGTGGGTGCCCTCGGTCTCGACGGCGCCGGGCGAGATGGCGTTGACGCGGATCTTGCGCGGCGCCAGCTCCTTGGCCAGCACGCGGGTGATCGAGTCCACCGAGGCCTTGGTCGCCGTGTAGATCGACGACTCCGGCATATCCAGCGTGGTCACGATCGAGCTGATGTTGATGATGTTTCCGCCGTCCGGGCCAAAGCGGCGCGCGGCTTCCTGGCTCGCCAGAAGGACGCCCAGCACATTGGTGTCGAACTGGCGGCGATACTCGGCCTCGGTCACGTCGTTCAGCGCCCGGAAGGCGTAGACGCCGGCGTTGTTGACCAGGATGTCGACGCCCCCGAAGGCCTTCTGGGTCTCGTCGAACAGCCGCGCGACGTCCGCGCCCTGGGCCACGTCGCCCTGGACGGCGATGGCCTTGCCGCCGGCCGCGACGATCTCGGCGACCACCTTGTCGGCGCCCTCGCGGCTAGAGGCGTAGTTGACCGCCACCGCCGCGCCCTCGGCGGCCAGCGCCTTGGCGATCGCGGCCCCGATACCCTTCGACGCGCCCGTCACCACGGCGGTCTTGCCCGTAAGCTTGCTCATTGTCTCTCTCTCCGTTCGGCCGATTGTGGCGAACGGTTAGACATTTAGATAATCGTCGAACTGATTGAAGGGGCGGGGGCGGAATTTTGTTGGGGCTTGTCCTCGCAAGTTAGAGATGTCCCTTCGGCAACTTATGGCGTCGATAATGCGACGTGCTCACAAGATGGAAGCAGCGGCGGAGCAACTTCAGCCAAGCGCCGCTAGTTCAATGGGAGGCCGGCACCCCTACTTGGCCCACTCTTGCGGGAGCAACCTGGGCTGGTAATGTCAAGCTAGGGGGACAGAATGGCGATTAAAAACATTCCGCTCAGTTCGCTCTTGGTCAATCGAGCCAATGACCGGCACGGCGAACTCGAAAACGAAACAGCCGCTATCGCTTGGCTCTTCAAAGAGCGCGAGCTGCACATGCGCAATCTGACGAAGGATATCGTTGATCGGGGGGAGATATACGAGCTTCCCCTCGTAGCACCTGAGAAAAGCCTGTTCATCGTCTTCGACGGCAATAGGCGCGTGACATGCCTGAAGCTGCTCGACGACCCACGCCGCGCCCCAACGGTGGAGTTGCAGACCTTCTTCAAGGAGCAGCGGGCGCGCTGGAAAGGTGCCTTCCTAAAAGACATCCAGTGCCAGGTCGAAACGGATCGCGACCGCATCGACGAAATCCTGTTCCGCCGGCATACGGGCACGCAGAACGGCGTGGGTCAGAGCACGTGGGACGACCGCATGAAGTCGACCTTTGTTGCCCGCACCGGCAAAGGAAACGGCCCAAGCGTCGCCGACGAAATTGAAAAACGCCTGAGCGATGCCCGCTTGCTGCCGGCGCGGCGGAAAATCCCGCGCTCCACCCTCAATCGCCTGCTGTCTGCTGAGCCGTTTCGTAGCCGGGTCGGTTTCAGCATGAAGGGCGGAAAATTCGAATTTACCCACGACCCCGCCAAGTCGCTCAACGCGCTCGCTAGGATCGCCACCGATTTGACGAACCGCGATCTCGTCCTTGGTGACATCTGGGACGTGGACGGTAAGCAGCACTATCTGGACAAGCTTGCCGGCGAAGGAGTCCTCCCTGCCGCGAGCGACTCTTTGAAGAAGAGCGACGAGGCAAAACCCAAGCCCAAGGCGGAAGCGGAACGCACCAAGCCGACGGCGAGGGCGACGCCTACGGTGCGCTCGACGCTCATACCGCAAAAAGATTTCGGGTTCACCTGGCCGGGCCGTCTCCAGCGTCATCATCAGATTTGGGAGGAACTCCAGTTCCACCTTGATCTGCGGAAGAACCCCAACGCTATCTCGGTTCTGCTGCGCGTTCTGCTGGAACTCGCCCTTGAGAACTACATCAAGGAGGCGAGCGTCTCGGTCCACGAGAACGACAAACTCGCAACGCGCCTAGAGAAGGTCGGCCTCCACCTTCAGGCGGCGGGCAAGATCGATGCGAAGCAACTGGACGTAATCAAGAAGTTCAAGCAGGGCGACAAACTCGTCTCGGCGGACACTCTCAACAAATACGTCCACTCGCCGAATTTCGCGCCGTCGCCGGAACACCTTATGTCGATGTGGGATAGCCTGGCCGACGTCGTGGTGCTTTGCCTGAAGGTCTAGCTATTTTTCAGTTGAGTGATGGACTTCTGCTTCCGGAATCGTCGCGGGGAGCGCCCTTGGTTGTCCAGCGCCATGATCAAGGCGCTGACGCTCGATCCTACCAACGCCAATGTCATCCAGCGGTTGAAGATCTTGAACGGGAGCTAGCCGAGCCACTCCCCATCAAATCTCCCCCAGCCGCGCCAGGTACGCGTTCAGCACGTCCCGCTGGAGGGTCAGATAGGCGAACTTGCCTTGGCGGTTGATCTGGATCAGGCCGGCGGTTTCCAGCTCCTTCAGGTGATGGGACATGGTCGCCGGGGTGATCTCGTAGCTTTCCAGCAGGCCGCTGCACGCGCAGGGCGCCGACTGGGCGCCGACGTCCTTGAGGATCTGGCGGCGGCGGGGCTCGGCCAGGGCCTTGGAGATCAGGTTCACCTGACGCTCGTCGAGAACCATGCGGGGCGCGTGTTCCATGGTCCTCATATGCGGTGTGGCGGCGCGCGACGCAAACGGTCGCGAAAAGGGCGGGAC
>Ga0209426_1000184_pt1 | contig 91952 bp, 85 predicted proteins | sample Deesub1362B_J571_FD_187697 | JGI IMG/M metagenome (GOLD analysis project Ga0209426, IMG submission 187697) | Deep oceanic, basalt-hosted subsurface ecosystem from Juan de Fuca Ridge flank, Pacific Ocean, CORK Borehole 1362B_J2.571 (SPAdes)... ... | reverse complement strand
CCGGCCTATGAGCCCTATCTGCTTCTGTCCTGCCTCAGACCGGAGACCGGAGAGACCTTCTATGACATCTACCTCGACTGCCTGCTTCACCCTCTCATGAGCGACGAGCCCGACACCGAGTCCTTCAGGAAATGGGAGCTCCAGCGCTACTCGATGGAGGAGCTCCCGCCTAAGTTCTTCAGAGATCTTTGGAATGAGATATTCACCCATCATCAGGTCGCCCCGGATGAGCCGTGTCAGATAGAGCCGCAGGTCTTTCCGTATGTGTGCTTCTACGGCACCGTCGAGGAGAGGCGCCCGCAGGTGTCCTTCACGGACTACGGGTGGGACGGGACCCCCGGGGATTGCGACGACTGCCCGGGCGGCCCCGGGGGGACCTTCAACGTGTGCGGAGCGGTCGGAAAGCAGCATGTGGGCGAGGTCCAGGACAGGATCATCGACCCTTCCTCTTCTTATCCGGGGACCTTCTACAGGGAAGAGGCCATGCTGGGCGTGTGCCCGGGAAGCGATCAGTTCACCTACTACAACCGAAATAACCCGCCGTGGAACGGGGGGTAGGCTATTTCCCCCGTTTTATCCTCCTGAATTGCCAGGGAGGCATAGGCTTGGGATGTGACCACAGGCCCCTCTTTTCGGCGACGCCCATGTGCATCACTTTGATGGTGTCGCCATCTGAGACAGCGACGACTTTTCCGGTCCAGGCCGAGACGATGCCCGGAAGAATGAGCAGAAGAAAAACGACGAGGAAAAGCTTTCTCAGGACGCTGGTTCTTTCCCTGGCCCGCCGCATAACGCCTCCCGGATCTTTTCCTGCAAGTCAAACAGATCAAAGGGCTTTATAAAATGCTCGGTGACATCGAGAGCCCTTGCCTTTGTTTGGTCGAATCTGTCGGGGAAGGCGGTCATGATTATCACCGGGGCCGTGATCCCCATTTGTCGGATCTCGCGCAGGGTATCCCATCCGTCCATCTCCGGCATACGGATGTCAAGGAGGATCAGGTCCGGCCGATGGATACCAAGGAGAGCAAGAGCCCCTTTTCCGTTCTCCGCAAATAGAAGCTTATATTCGTCCCGAAGAAGAAACCGGAGGGCTTCCCGAGGTCCCGGTTCGTCATCCACGATGAGGATCAAGGCCTTTTTTGTCACAGCCCACTCGAGGCCTAGATCTAAGGACCACACTTGTTCGGAGGAGAAAGTGGGGGGCAGCCGTGACCCCGCGGCCGGCCAGCCTTGAGCCGACCACTGTGCTTTCTATACCAGCTTTTACGAAAAATCAAGGGGATTCTTTCGCATTGAATTAAAAAAATCATTGACAGCCGCAGTGAGATATTATAAGGGGGAAGCGTGAGGGCTCACGGCTGGCTCTCACAGACCGGCTCACGGCAGGCCGGAACCTGGGCCCATGACTGGCCTACGGGGGGCCATAACGGCCCCACCTTTCTTTTTCTGGAATCCCATCATCTCCGATCAAACCCACTCTGCGGGGAAAAACAAGGCGGATATTGATTGTCAGCAGGAAGCAGCCGCGCCAATTCGGTATCCGCTTCCAGGGTTCGTTGAATTTAGCTGGTGCTATCCTTTTTTGGAGGCAACCAATTACTGAAGCGCAGCGCCACATAACATCCGCGAACATCCGTTCGCTACGTTATGCTGAGGCCGTTTAGCTCGCGCGTTATTCGCAAACTAACCACTGAGGTATTTATGGAGATTGCAACAATAATTACAGCTTTAGCAGCTCTTATAACTGCAATAACGAGTTTTTTTATGGTACTAGAATTAAAAAAACAACGAACGGCTTTATCTAAGCCTATACTAAAATTATTATCAGGGTATTATGAAGCATTCTACAGCGAAAATTCATGGAAGTGGAATCGTGAAACTAATCGTGTGCCTAAATTAAGCATCTTTAACTTTGGATCAGGTCCAGCAATTAACATTTTAATAACTTGGGAAATAGAAATAGAAAAATTAATTAAAACCATTAAGTATTTTGATCCTTATAATCAACTAAAAATAGAGTTGAAAGAAAACGTTTTTTACTGTGACAATTCTATTCATTTAATAAAGAAACAAAAGGTGCATAAAATTGAAGCTCTTCCTGTATATCAAAGTGGAGAAAGTACAACCTTAAAAATACCTTTATTCTATGTTGTTGCTTTTGAAAAATTTATTGAACTTGCATTTATTAATCGTCCTACACAAACAAACAACAAGGTGGACTTATTTGAATGTCCGGATTTTCCTCCACTGAGGGCTATTGTATGTTTCGAAGATATTAATGGGGAAAAATTTAAACAATTATTCATCTTAAATTTACATGTGTACAGTATAACATCTGACGATGAAACTAAAGGTAGTAAAGTTTCAGGCACTATAGAAATTATAGAAGAAGACATATAACAATGCGGTGCACTGGTCTGTCAATTCCGCTGCGCCCCGTTGCCAGCCAGTGACCTCAGTCGTTAGCTGGATAGATATAAATGGTAGTCTCAAAAGAATGTATAAGTTTAGCTGCAGAATTTGCAGTTGCTAGTGAACTATGTAGAAGAGGTATTTATACACAATTAACCTTTGGGAACAAAAAACGTACAGATCTTCTTGTTATATCTGGCAATAAAAATCTCATGCGAATAGAAGTTAAAGCAAAGCAGGGAAGAGAATGGCCTAACTGTAAAGGGATCTTTGGTAAAGATGTATTTCTTGTGTTGGTTGATTATGCAAACTGTGATGAAACTGAACGTCCTGATTTTTATGTTCTTACCTCAGAAGATTGGTTGAAAATGGTTAAAAAAGGAATTCAGAAGTATAACGAGAAATACCCTGAAAGAAGGGTAGAAATAGATTCAGAAAATGTGCCAATATTTTTAGATGAAGTGAATAAATATGGTAAGCCATATAGAGGAATAGGTATTAAGCCGGAGATGATTCAAGAACATAAGGAAACATGGTTTAAAATATCCAAGAAAGTAAAAAACAGCTAACAAAATCGCCCCACCTGACCGCTATTCCGCTGTGCTCCATAGCGGCACGTAAGCTTGGACGTAATGCAATAAAAATCAAAACGCCTATTCTCCTCAGAGGCTCTGGCCTGAAAGGTTTGCGAATTACTGGATAGGTAAAACTTCCGCCAATCGTGCACTTTAGGGATTTTGGCAATTTCATATTAAATCGGGAAAGGATCAGGGCCTTGGTGCGCTCCTCAATAGGAACAGATTGAGAAAAGACATTTCCGCGGGAGGTCCGGGATCCCGAATGGGGCACCCATGGCCCGTCGGTCAGTCTTGAGTCAACGCTATTGAGGATAAAAACTTAATGGCTCTAATCAGGATTTTTGAGGATTCTAATTTTTTCTCTCATTTTTGTCCTATATTCTAACTTAATCTTTCTCCCTCTTGAGGGATTATATTGTTTGCCACTTTTATAAGGATAAATTGATGAATGTGAATAGTTTTCTTCCAGTGGCTCATGCTCAACTTTAAATTTAATTGGGATGCCATCTCCTCCTCTTATATCATCTGGGATTTCTCGCACATGTAAATAGCCATAACCCCAGTGAAAAAAATTAGGGAATAAAATGTAATAGGGTTTGCTGTATTTTTCTCGATTGACTGATTGACCATAGAATTTTATTTGAGAAACATCAACTTTACCATCATCACTAACGACCTGGAATCGTAGAAATAATTTTTCCTCGGGCAGAAAACACTGGTCTTCTGGCCTTCCATTTCTGTACATTTCGGGTGGAAGACTATGCTTCATTGATAAAAAGGTTTATTTCTTCAAGCGCGTCTTGGATTTCTGAATCTGAAAAACTAATTTCCCAGACTTTTGGCTCTTTACCACTTTCGTGTAAAGCAATAGCAATTTCACCGTCATTATAACATTCTATTATAGCGTATTTATTCTCACGCGAAAAAGAAAAGGCCACACCCTCTTCAACAGAAGGAGCTACATGATTAGGATATAATCCTTTATTATGGAAATGATAAACAAATTGCTCGGCAATATCTAATGCTTTCCTGTTAGGTGCAGCAGACTCATAACCATTCCAGTTATCCTTTAACTTTCGCAAATCATTTATGGCTTGATTTATTCTGTTAATGCTATCCTGTAAGACTGATTCTTTTTGGATGTCTATTTCTTTGTCCGATATACTGCTAATATCTTTAGACAATATATTTGTTGGAACCTCAAGACCGACATAAACTTTCTGAGAAGTTTGACTCGGAAGATGTTTACTCAACTGGTCTTTACAAATTAGACCTGAAGTTTTGTATCCAGAATAAACATCTTGTATATTTACTGTTGCATTCATTAGAACATCCTTCCATTCTGTCCCTACGTTGTCTTCTCGTAATTATCGATTTTTTCGCTTAACCAATCCCTCAGACTTTTTGCTGTTTCGATGCTCATAATAAGATCTACTTCTACTTCTCTGACAATCGCATCTCTCATTACTCGTTCCTGCTCTATTTCTTTACCCAGCTTCCCATTCTCCTCGAGAGAATAAAGACATTGTCTAGGGATAGGCCAACGTTCATTCCAAACAGCAACATGAATATAACCTCTGCGAGGAGCGTTCCCCCCAAAAACTCCATCTACATGTACCACCCTAAAATAGTTACTTTTTATATAATCAAATCTTACCTTCTTACCTTCTCTGTCTACACCAGGAGGATGGATTTTATTTTTATCAATATCTCTCATAGTACACCTCTATAAGTGAAAGTGGCATCCGATGGAAAAATCTTTTTTCTCAGGAAAAAACCCAGTGACTAGCACCCTCCTGTAGAAAAGGGCACAATATGATTTCTATTTGATAATCATATCCGAGTTTCAATGTCAAGAAAAAATAGCCTTGCTGCACAGATCCTCAAATCGGGAAAACAGCAAGGTAACGATTACCAAAAATTTACCAGTCATCCGCAAACATAGCAACCATGCAGGTAACGTCGGGTTCGAGTCCCGACCCCTTTCTCATGATGCAATTCGGATATTTTTTTACAAGGCCTCTAGAATCATCACAACTCGTATTTAATGATCGACTTTTCCACACTTCGCCTCCTTCCATCCTACCGGCGGTCTGGATTGGTAACAACGTTACCAACTCCATGATGGCGTCCGAGTATTTTCTTGGGTTTTTTCTGGAAAGCCCGTAAAGTCATCAAAAATACCGCAAAATATACCCGAGGCATTTGGCTTGTCTGTGCTAGATCACTGGAACTGTTTGATTTTTCCATTTTCAGCTAGGATGTGTCAGTAGCCTCTGTACCTACTACACCGCAACAACCCGCCGTGGAATGAGGCTAGATTAAGAAAAAAGGAGGCTAGGCCCTGCAACTTTTTTCTCATTTTATCTGCAAATTTTTCTCATTTTATCTGCAAAACTACATCAAACTAGACAAAACTACAAAAAACTATAAGAAAAACGCGCCCTTAGTAGGCCAACCTGTGGAGCTGTGGTGCCCGGGGCGGGCGTCGAACCCGCACGGGACATGGTCCCAAGGGATTTTAAGTCCCTTGTGTCTACCGATTCCACCACCCGGGCCCTAAGGCATTATCCGGAGGGATGACCCCAGGTGTCAAGATCGCCCGCATGCCTCCTCCCCCCGAGCTGACCAAACGTCCTCTCTCCGTCGGAAGCCCTTTCGCAAGCCGCCCTGGCATCAAGGTCTCCTGGAGAGGAAGAAGAGCGGGTTTCGCGCCTTGTTGCGCTTCCGGATCTCAAAGTGGAGATGGGGTCCTGAGCTTCGCCCTGTGTTTCCCACAGTGCCGATTATTTGTCCTTGGCGGACCTTCTGCCCTTCGCGCACCTCCCAGGATCCCAGATGAGCGTAGACCGTGGTGTACACGGACGAATGTTTGAGGATAAGGATCTTACCGTAGCCTCGGAGGGTCCCCCGATAGGCCACCTCGCCTGCAGCTGAGGCCCGAACCGGCGTCCCTTTGGGCGCGGCGATGTCGATCCCTGAATGCTTGATACCGTTGCGAACCCCGAAGGAAGAGGTCACGGAACCATGCACCGGCCAGATAAAGGTCCCTTCAAAGGTCTGAACCGGTCTGAGGGGCTCAGGGCGTCCATCGGGAGAGGGGCGGTAGGGCTCCACCTTGAGGACCCGTGTGGCACCGGGAATGAAAATCCGCTGTCCCACCCGGATTTGGGTAACGTCCCGGATGTTGTTGACCTCGGCCACGGTCTGCATATCCACCCCATAGGCCTTGCAGATCCGCCATAAGGTCTGGCCTCGCTCAACCGTATGATAGACCCCACGGATCCTCTCCGAAGGCCTGAGTTCATAGGGGACAGGCCTCTTTCCGCCACAGGATGCAAGCAAAAGAACCGCCAGTGCCCATCCGGCCCAGCGGATCCTCGCCGTCCCATCGGGCATGAGGTCACCCCGCCCCCTCCCCTATCACCTCTCCGTCAGGACCTGAAAAAGCTTCTCCACCGCCTCTTTGGGGCTGGCCGCACGGATAACAGGGGGGCCCAGATTCCAGCTGCCCAAGCTCACCACAGGTTTCCCTGTCTTGAGGGCAATGGCCAGCTCGGAGAGAGTCCCGTACTGCCCGCCCACGGCGATCAAACCGTCCGAGGAGCGGACCAGGATCACGTTTCGAGCGTGGCCCATGTCCGTGGCCACCCCGATGGAAATATAGGGATTGGCCTCCCAGCGATCCGGTCCCGGGAGGATCCCCACAGTCATTCCTCCCTCCTCCCGCGCCCCGAAGGCCGCGGCCTCCATCACCCCTCCCAGCCCACCGCAGAGGAGAACGGCCCCCCGCCGCGCCACCTCCCTTCCTACCTCCTCGGCCCAAGCCAGTTCTTGATCTCCGGCAGATCCCGCACCGATAACACCCACCTGGATCCACCTGTCCTTCATATCACCAGCCCCTTGGTCCGACCAGTCAAAATGACATCAATGAAGAAACTTGAAGACCGCGAATCCCAAAACCAGAAGCAGAGTAAAGGCCACCACAAGCCAAGTGAAGTAGCGCTCGATCCAGGGTCGGATTCTCGGCCCGAAAAGGGCGATCAGTCCTCCCACCAGGAAGAATCGACTCCCCCTTCCCACAATGGAGGCCAGGACGAATACAGGGAAGTTGATGGAGAATGCTCCCGCACCGATGGTAAAGAGCTTGTAAGGCAGCGGCGAGAAGCCCGCGATCCCCACGGCCAATGCATCATAGGTGCGATAGAGACTCTGAATCTGGAGGAACCGTTCCTCAAGCCCATAGGCCTGCAGGATCGGATGCCCGATGGTCTCCATGAGCTGCCAGCCGATGACGTAGCCCATCATCCCTCCCAAAACGGACCCCACGGTGCAGATCAGGGCGTAGCGGAGGGATCGATATGGTGCAGCCAGCGCCAAGGGAATGAGAAGAGCATCCGGTGGGCACGGAAAGAAGGAGGACTCTGCCACGGCGATCAGGAAGAGGGCCCAGCCGCTGTAGGGGCTCTCTGCCCAATGAAGGACCCATTGATAGAGGCGTCTCATGTGGACCTCCCGGGGCGAAGGTTCAAAGCCCCCATCCGTACTTTCCGAGAAGGTCCACGAAGCGACATCCCCCTAGGTCCTCTTTGCGGAGTTCCTTCCCCCTCTTGGTGACCTTCCACAAGGTCTGAGTGTAGCGATCTCCGACGGGGATGACCATCCTTCCTCCGTCGGCCAATTGATCCACGAGCGGCTGCGGAAACTCCGGCGCCCCCGCCGTAACGATGATGGCATCGTAAGGGCTGTGCTCTGGCCAGCCTTCGGATCCGTCGCCGATGCGCAACGATACATTGTAGAGATGGAGGCGGTCGAGGACCTTCCTTGCCCTGATGGCCAAATTCCGGATCCGCTCCACGGTATAGACCCAGTCCGCCAGCTTGGCCAAGATGGCCGTCTGATAGCCCGAGCCCGTGCCTATCTCCAGGACACGATCCTTGGGCCTGAGGTCCAGGGCCTCAGTCATCAAGGCCACGATGTAGGGTTGGGAAATGGTCTGTTTCTCGCCGATAGGAAGGGGGTGGTCGTTGTAGGCCTGACTCCACATGGCCTCGTCTACGAAGAGGTGACGGGGAATCTCCAGCATCACCTCCAGGAGACGCTGGTCCTTGATCCCCCGGGCTGCGATCTGATCCTCCACCATCTTCCTTCGGGCCACATGGAAGTCCATCATCCCTCGAGCCCTTCCTGCATCCCCCATTCCTTCCATCGCCCCATGGCCTCTTCGTCCGTAAGATCAAGTCGAAGCGGGGTGACCGAGATCCATCCCTCCAATACCGCCTGGATATCCGAGTCCTTCACGTTGCGAAATCCTGGCTCCTCGCCTCCGATCCAGTAGTACTTCTCCCCTCGAGGATCGACCTTCTCCACCACGGACCCGTTATAGACCCGTTTCCCCTGACGGGTGAGACGCACCCCCCGCACATCCTCGAGGGGCAGGTTGGGCACATTGACGTTGAGGAGGACAGGACCCTCCGGAGGCCTCTTCAGGAGCCGCTCCGCCAACCCACGTGCGAAGTGGGCCGCCGTCTTAAATCGAAATTGGGAGCGGCTGACCAAGGAGACTGCCACAGACGGGATGCCCAGCCTGGCTCCCTCCATGGCCGCCGAAACCGTCCCGGAGTAAGAGATGTCATCCCCCAGATTCCCCCCTTTATTGATCCCGGAGAAGACCAGATCAGGCCATCGACCTTGGAGTACACGATAGACGCCGAGGAGAATACAATCCGTGGGGGTCCCATCCACGGCGTAACGGTTCTTTGCCAGCTTCCGGATCCGCAAAGGGCGGTGCATGGTCAAGGAATGGCTGACCGCACTCTGCTCCCGGTCCGGAGCCACGACCACCACTTCCCCAACGTGCTGGAGGGCGTCCACCAACGCGTGGAGGCCCTCCGAGTGAATGCCGTCGTCATTGGATACGAGGATCAATCCCATCTCTCGGATGACTTTCGCGGATTAGTCCCCTCCGCTACTGTCAGGTCCCACACAGAGTATGCCGCCTCACCGCCCGCACCAGAAGTCGGATCTCACTCTCCTCGACTGCACAGGGAAGGAGCTTCCTTCCCGGCATCAAGGTCGACCCCTTTATATCAAAGGAAAGGAAAAAGTCAATGACTGAGGGGAGGGCTGACAGTGAAAGGCCATCACGATTTTCTGGTCAGGACTTCGTGGAGGACCCTCCGCAGCCTCTTGGCATCGAAGGGTTTGGACAGCAAGCGGGTGACCCCGCGCCTCTCACAGACCTCCTTGGGAAGATCCATTCCCCATCCCGTGACCATGATGATCGGCACTGCGGGGGCTGCCTCATGAACTGCCTCGGCCACATCCCAACCCGTCATCCCGGGCATGCCTAAGTCCGTAATGACTAAATCGAACTTTTCGCGTCGGAACCGCTCGATCCCTTCACGTCCGCTGGGGGCCTCCTCCACTTGGTGACCCATCTCCTCCAACATTCTCCGAAGGATGCTGCGGAGGGCTTGTTCGTCCTCGACGACCAGGACCCTCGCTGAAGGCATGGAAGGGATGCCCTCCTCCTTGGCCTTGCCGGCCTGACCAGACGCTTCCTCCATGGGCTCCGACAGAGGCAGCAGCAGGACAAATCGGGTCCCCTCTCCAGGGGTACTCTTCACGAAGATCTCTCCTCCGTGTCGCTGAACGATGCTGTAGGAGGTGCTCAGACCCATGCCCGAATGCGAAACCCCCTTGGTGGTAAAGAAAGGGTCGAAGATTCGGCCCATGTCCTCAGGGAGGATCCCCACCCCGGTATCCTGAATGCAGATCTCGGCCAAGGACTCTCGTCGCGCGGTGGTTACGCGGATCTCTCCGCCGTGGGGCATGGCGTCCACGGCGTTGAAGACCAAGTTCGTGAAGACCTCACGAAGTTCGGAACGAATACCCTTCACCTTCAATGAGCCCTTCACCTCGAGCCGAAATTGGATGGTCCTTCCCTCTTTTTGGGACTCATCCTTCCATTTGGGACGGGTCAATTCTCGGACCTCTTCCAGGAGGGCGTTGAGATCCACTTCCTCCCGTGCCATCTCCACATGCCGGACCCCACATACCTCTTGAAGGCGCTGGACCATAGCGGCCCCATCCTTAGCGGCCATCTCAATGGTCTGAAGGCATTGGAGCAGGTCCTCATCCCGGGTCCTGTCCTGATAGAGTTGAGCATAGCCCAGGATTGTAGCCAGGATGTTGTTGAAATTATGGGCCACACCCGAGGCCATCTGACCCAGGGCCTTTAATTTTTCGGACCTAACCAGTTGGTCTCGTGCCAGTATCAACTCCCGATTGGCGGCCTCCAGCTCCCTAGTCCTCTCCCTGACCCGTTCTTCGAGCGACTCACTTCTGGCCCGCTCCGCCTCCAGCAGAGAAGCAGCTTCTAAGACTAAGGCGATCTGCTGGGAAAGGAGCTCCAGCGAGGCGAAGTCCCGACTCTTCAGCGTACGCCCTTGGGCCAAGGACATGAGGATCCATCCCTTCCGCTGCCCGCCCCAGTGCAGCGGGACCGACACGAAACGCTCCGTGGGGGGATCCCGACCCTCTTTGGATCGGCGCTGGCCGACCCAGATTCCCTCAGCACGCAAGCCACGCTGAAGAAGATCATCCCCGTCTCCATCAATGGAATGGCGCGCTCCTGGACGCCATCCCTTCTCCGGAGGATCCCCCCATCGATCCGCATAGGCCATTACCTCCATCTTGCCTCCGTCCTCTGAGGATTTCAGGAGGACGACGCGGTGGCTGGGAAGCTCCTCCACCATCATCTCCACCAGCTTCTGGGAGACCTCCACAAGGGACGCCTCACGTTCCACCAACTCCCCCAGTCGCCGGAGGAGAGAGAGGATGCGGAACTCCTCTACAACGACCCCCACGGCCTCCTGGAGAAGACCCTTTAGGGGTCCTCCTTGCGAGATGAAGGGGGGCTGCGAAAAGTCATCCATTCCCTGTTCCATGGTCATTTTCCTTAGGAGCTGCCATGCCCTGCCTGGGGGCGTGGCACCCTTGATGGATGAAAATGCTTGCTAGATGCGAGGGTCAATGCCTTTATCGGGGAGGGGCGACTTCAGCCGCCCGCCTTTCGGGAGGCTAAAGCCTCCCCTACCCAACCCTCTAAAAGCTCTAAACGAACCAAACGCTCCTAACGCTCTAAACCATCTTAACGAACCAGAGGTGGGCTTTTCATGTGACCAGACCAAATGCCCTCCCTTCCCCAACGAGCGAGAGGCTATTTTCCAAGTAATAGCCTTGCAACCTCCTCGATTTCTCCGGGCTGCTTTCGGAGACCCTCGATGAGCGTCTCGAGTCCTTGGGGACTCAAGGGCTCCAGGGAACGAAGTCTCGGGGGCTGTCGGGCTCCATAGGAGCGCAGACCGTCCTCGTACCCTGCTTCATGGGCCGCATAGTCCGCCAGCTTCACCAGCCGGGTCAATGCCAAGTCCGAGCCCTCCTCGTGGTGGTCCCGTACGGCCACCTCGATCTCCTTGGGCAGCTTCCACCAACGGACAAGTTCGCCCCCTACCTCGGCATGATCCGTCCCCAGCACCCGACGCTCCGCTTCCACCGCCTCCATGTCTCCTGTGGAGAGGGAAGTGAGCACCTTCCGATACTCCTCGTATCCATAGATCCAGAGGAGGAGCTTTCCAAGATCGTGAAGAAGCCCTGCCATAAAGGCGACTCCGGGATCCTCCTCCCCACGCGAGACTGTTTGTGTCAGGCGATGAACAGTCCACGCTACAGCGAAGGAATGGAACCAGTATGTCTCAAGCGGGAGATCCAACACCTTTTGACGGTAGTGGAGTATATCCAGGATGGATACGCTGACCGCGAGGGCTTGGACCAGCTTGGTTCCCAAAAGGACGATGGCCTGATCCAGGGTCTTCACTCTCCCCGAACGCCCGAAGAAGGCCGAATTGGCCACTTTGAGGATCCGGGAGGAAATGGCGGGGTCTGTGGCCACAATGTGCTCCAGATCTTGGGCCGTGACCTCCTCCTTCTGGAGCGCAGACATGAGCTTTTGGACCACCGATGGGAGTGACGGAAGTTCCTCCACGCTCAGGATCATCTCCCTGAACCTACAATGGACCATGGAAGTTCCTCGCATTGCAACGGCGTAAGGCATACGGCGTACGGTGCAGGGCCGCGGGCGCCTTATGCCTTGTCCGCCAAGGGCGGATGCGCCGTACACCGCAGCATCGCGCACTATATATATCGGAGGACCGCTGATAATCCTTAAGTGGACCCTTGAACGGCTAGGGTTAAGGATCAGGGGGCTCAGATAGGTGGCTTGCCCTTCCCCAATAGCTTCCACTCCGACCTCAGGGCCCGTTTCAGTCGGGGTGCGAGGCGGATGGCCTCCCGGAAGGCTGTTTTGGCCTCTTCAATGCGCCCTTCGAGCAACAGGAAATGCCCCAATCGAAAGTGTCGCACCCCGTTCTCCGGCTCCAAGTGCACCGCTTGCATTAGTGCATACTCGGCCAGGCCTGCCTCCCTTTCCTCGGGGAGATTGGCCAAAAGCCACGCCAGCCGGTCGTAATAATCCGGATTAGTGGGATTGCGTCGAAGGGCCTCCCTCAGGAAGGCCCGCGCCCATGCTAGGGAATCCTCTCCCCACTCCTCCCTTCCAAGTCCGCGTCTTCGTGCCCATCGGACCGTCTCGGGAGAGATCCCATGTTCCAGAACCTCTCTGGACAGAAGCATCCAACGCATGGCGTTTGCGGGCTCCAAATTCACGGCCCTGGCAAGGAGGGGGACGTCATGAATTTCGGGACGTGGGAGAGTCGAGTTTCTCTCCGTGGGAGCCTGCCATTCCGCAAGGAGGTGCCTTGCCATCCCTATCCCGAGGGCCAGATGAACGGAAGCCAAAAGGACCATCAAGAGGTGAGCCCCGAGACGAGGAATCCGGAGGCGACCCCGGGGCCAATCCAAGTGCTCCCTGCCCTCCCCTCGACGGTGATGGTGAAGGACCGCCCAGCCCCAAGCCAGCACAGCAGAGAGGGTCAAGGCATTGGCCTGGGTATGGAGGAGGAACTCCCCGAACCCATGGGTGCCCAGGACGATCACCGTTGCCAAGGCCGAAAACCCGAGCCAGATTCCCCAGGGAGATCGCCTCCGTCGCCACTTGACAAATCCCACAGCCAGATAGAGAACCACACCTACCAAAACAGCAGCGAGTCCCACGACTCCGGTCTCAGCCAAAAGCTCGGCCCAATCGTTATGGGCGTGGGCGACGATCATCTCCCCGAACCGCGCCGGTTTGAATCGAGGGTAGACCCATTCGAAGGTCCCCCATCCGCTCCCCGTCAGGGGGTAAGTCCGGGCCAACTGTTGGGTGCTCTTCCAGAGCTCGCGTCGTACCTCCAGGTCTTGTTCCATGGACGAGAATCGGTTCAGCAAGCCCTCCAATCCCAAGGGCATGGCGTAAAGGAGCATACCCCCGAAAATGGCAAGACCCAGCAGACCGTATCTCCGGGTGGAGGACCGAAAGAGGAGGGCTGCGGACAGGGGGAGGATCACGGCGGTGAGGCTGATCACGCCCCCTCGAGAGAGACTGAGAAAAAGCGCCGCACCCATCAGGACACAAAGAAACCCCAACAACAAGGCCTTGGCCCACCTTTCGTCCCTCCCGAGTTGGGCCATCCGTGCCCTCCAGCTCATCCCCTTGCGGACGTCCAACTGGGCCCGAAGTGCCAGCAGGAGCCCTATGGCCACAAGGAGTGTCATCTCCAAGAAACCGGCCAAGTGGTCCCGGTTGATGAAAGTCCCCGTCACGCCTGATGCAAATGGCTTGACCCACCACCAGATCCTGTGAGTCCCTCCCAGGTATTCCAGGAGTCCGTAGAGGGCCTCAAAAGTCCCTATCAGCACCCATAGCGCGGCCATGCGGACCAGATGTGCCCTGCTCCTCAAGTGATAGAGGGTCAAATAGAAGACAGCGGCATAGGACCACAGATGAAAGAGCCCCACCTGAGTGGCATGGGGATAGAGACTTAACCGGAGGAAAGCGGGAAGGTCTCCCAAGAGGGGTACAGCCCGCTGGTGGGCCTCCAAGGTCTCAGGCTGAATGGGCTGGATCCATGGGACCGGAAGTGGCAGAAGCTGAAGGATCACCCAGAGGGCGAAGAGGATCATCAGGGGCTGAAAGGGAAGCCGGATCCAGGCCAGATCCACCGCTCCGGATCTTTTTCTCCAGGACGCCCAGGTCCGAAGGCCCCAAAGCCCCACAAGGAGCCAAAGCGTTGCCCAGATGATTCCATAGGCCCAGCTGTGAACCGCTCCAAAGGCCAAGGGTGCAAAGACCAGGACTCCCTTCAGTCCTATCCGGATCGCCGACCTAACGGGATCGAGTGACTGGCTCGACCCATATGCCGCCGGCTCGGTTCGGGGATGCGCAGCTTTCCTCCGGACCTGGAAAGGGATCCAGGACCTCTGCTTCCGAAGCCCTTTCCTCATGAGGCCCCCTCGGCGTGAAGAAGGGCCACTCCGTAGGGAGGAAGGGAAAGACGCAGACAATCTTCCACCACCGCGTAGGTCTTCTGCGAAAGCAGATCGCGCACAAAATCTATCCTCCTCGGCCAGCCGTAAATCCGCGCCTCCACCGGTCTCTGGATGACGTTGACCGCGATCAGGAGGACCTCGTCCCCACGGTCCGCCCCTAGGCCAAAGCGGGGCACTGCGGTGGATCTCCTTTTTTTTATCGCCACATGAATCGCCGGCCTTCCACGGGCATCGCAACGAAAGGGGGAGATCATCTCCACCCTCCATCCCCGCGAGTCCGGTTCATTGGGAATCCTCAACCATTCCTTCACCCTCACCAAGCCCTGAACCACCTCCCTGAGGTCTCTCCAGGCCCGACGGTCTTGGGCCACATCCTTGTAGTGGAAGAAAAAGATGCCTCTTGCCCCGTGCACCACAGAGAGAAAAGCCAGGGCCCGCATCTCCTCGAGCGTAGGTCGTCTGGTCCATCCTTTTGGGGTGTATCGTCCCCCGCCGAAGGCCTGAACCACGGCCCAAACCCGATCCGACCCCACCATCCTGACGGCCTCGTCCACGCTGTCCGACAGCCAAGTCAAAGGCATGTTGGGGACCGGGTACTGGTCCATCATGAAGATCTCCACGGCCTCATCATAGTAGGGGATCATCTGTGGCCGCACCATGGCAGTGGCGCATCGTCTCCCTGGAAAGACCTCGAGGAGGCGCCTTCGAACTTCCGCCAACTGCGATGGAGGCACGGAGCGAAGCTCCGGTTCGTCGTTGATGTAAAACCAAAGGGACTCTCCGGGTCGAGGCTGCCCTTCCCGCTTGAGGAGTTTCACAAAGCCCTCCACATCGCGAGGATGCCACGGAGGCCGAAGAAGACATCCCAAGCCCTTGGATCGACATGCACGAAGAAAGGCCACCGCGAACTTCGGGTCCTTCCGGTAGCTCTGAACTGCGTTGAAACCCGCTTCTTTGATCCGATCCAGGGCTTCGATCTCCGCCCCGTAGAGGCCGATGGGGAATTCCTCCAAGGAAGACGGAGGATTAAGGGGAGGAGAAGGGGGAGGATCTTCGGGCCGAGGTACCAAACGGGGCCAAGCGAAGAGGAAGGTCGCCCCCGGGTGGTCCACTCGTAGGCGAAGTCGACTCGGACCCCGCCTGTTGCCCGAATTCACATCCACAAAGATGGGCTGATACTGCCGCACCATGCAGTGCTGGTCCAATCGGATCCGACGCCCAAAGATCTCCACCTCAGGATAAACCCCCTGTTGAAATTCACTGCGGTAGACCATAAGGCTGAGGCGGTAGGAGGTATGGGGACGAACGTCTCGAGTCCAAGTCTCCCAATATCCGGCTCCATCCTCTCCCCCAGTGATTACAAGGGCCCCGGCCCCCTCCGATGGATCCGTGGGGCGAAGCCACGAGCAGGCGCTCGGTCGAATCCCTTGGACGCGCGGGGCACGGCTCGGCCGCCAGCCGTCGGGAAGATGGTCTTGGTTTTCGTCCTTGAGGAGAGCGGGATTGGGCAGGAGGTTCTCGTCGTTTTGACCTCGCCCTTCTCCCACAAGGGTGAAAAGGAGGCCCACCATCAGAAGGAACCCCACAGAGGCCGCGATGCGCATCCGCATGGGAACTCTCCTTGACAGGGACGCTTGCGTCAGAAGGGCCCGGGGGGTGTCAGATCTGCCCACGGAACTTCGCCCAGATCATGCCCAGGGTCTCGTATACGAGTCTCTGGGACTTGTGGAGCCCCTCCGGCGAGGGAAAGTATCGTTGGGGGTTTCGTCCTCGAGGCCTCTTTGCCAGGTGCCCTGTAGGCGCGGGGATAGGCTTCATCCCCAACTTCTTGAACAGGGCCACGGCTCGGGGCATATGGGAGGCCGAGGTGACGAGGAAAAAGGGTTCCTTTCCGATCATCTTGAAGATCTCACGGGCTTCATCCTTCGTATCCTTGGATCGGGTCTGAAGACGAATCACCTCGGGGGCGACTCCTAAAGCCTCTGCGCACTCCGCCAAGACCTTGGCGTGAGGCACGGGGTCGAACGCACCTCCACCCGAGAGGAGGAGCCTCCCGTCCGGAATCTGCCGGAGGAGCCGGATCCCCTCGGCCAGGCGCACGACGGAGTTCTCCGCCAGCCGGGAGGTCACGGGGAGATCGGGTTCCGATACATGTCCTCCTCCTAGGACCACGACCCATCGGACTCCAGCATATTCGGCGGCGTTCATGACGGGAGGATACGCCCGTTCCAAAGGGGTGAGGAGCCTATCGGAAATCGGCTGGTATCCCAGCAAGGCGATTAGAAGAGCACCCAGGGTCGCCAGGAGCTTGCCTCCGCTCTGTCTATGAGTAAACCAGAGCAGGAACAGGCCCAAAAAGAGAAGCAACAGCCCCAAGGGAAGTGGAAACAGAAACGACGCTATTACCTTCTTTGCGAGAAACATCTGGACCTCCCATCCTTGTGAGGGAGCCATATCCTCTTCCCCGGGTTCGGGGAAATTCTCCGGCTCGCAGGGGCTTTCCTTGTCTCCGCGGATCGATTCCGATTACGAGGGTCTGTGGTTCTTGCCCACCGGCTCGAAAAGGACAGACTTGAACGGCCCGGCCCAGGTCTTCGAGGCGATAAGGCTTGGGTATGACACCCTGAAACCCATATCGTTCGAGGTCGGACATAATGGGATCTGTGGAGTAGCCGCTGGAGACGAGGGCCCGCACATGAGGATCCATCTGTCGAAACTCCTCCAGAGTCTCCTTTCCCCCCATCCCTCCCGGGATGGTCAAATCCAAGATGACGGCATCGAAGGGTCTTCCCTTCTCTAGGGCCTCCCTGTAGGTTTGGACGGCCTGAGCACCATCCGCCACCGTCTCCACCTCATATCCGAGACGCTGGAGCATGGCCTGGGCGAGGTTTCGGACATCCTTCTCGTCGTCCATTACCAGGATACGACCGCCTTCCACCAGGGACTCCGGCGGTCGACTGGGCTCCTCTCGAGTCTCCTGAGCCTGGTTCAGGGCGGGCAGATAGACGTGGAAGGTGGAGCCTTCCCCGAGTCGGGACTCCACACTCACATAGCCGCCGTGGCGCTTCACAATGGAATAGACAGTGGCCAGGCCCAGGCCGCTCCCCTTCTGCTTGGTAGTGGAAATAGGGGTCGAAGAGCCTGCTTCGATATTCTCGGGGAATTCCTATACCTTGATCCTTCACGGAGACCCGAATGTAATTTCCGGGCTCCAGCGGCAAAGCGGAATCGGGGGAGACTTCTATCTTCTCCGCTCGAATCTCAATGATTCCCCCATCCGGCATGGCCTGATCCGCGTTCAGAACCAAGTTGTGGATGACATGGCTGATCTGTCCGGGATCCACTTCGCCGAGCCAGAGCCCCTCCTGGAAGTGGAATTCGGGGCGGGTCTTGGAGCCCCGCAGAGCGAAGGTAGTCGATTCCTTCAAGATCTCCGTCAGGGAGGCGGCCTTCCTGATGGGAGCGCCCCCCTTGGAAAAGGTCAGAAGTTGTTGGGTTAACGATTGGGCCCGGCTGCAGGCCTTCTCGGCATCCTGAAGGAGTTCCAAGGCCCTCTCCTTCTGGGACAGATCCAGCTTGGCCAGGGAGATATTTCCCAGGATCACGGCAAGAATGTTGTTGAAATCGTGAGCGATCCCACCGGCCAGAACGCCGATGGATTCCAGTTTTTGAGCCTTGAGGATCTCCTCCTCCATCTGCTTCCTCTGGGTCAGGTCCTCCAGGGTAAGGAACTGGGACCCATCCTCCATTCCCACACAGCGGAAGAGGATCTCCTTCTGAGTCCCGTCCTTGCACACAACCACGAATTCTCGAGGGCGGGTCTCGTAGGGACCGTAGCGCTTCAGGTCCGACTTCCACCCGGCGATGACCGTCTTTCGGTAGTCTTTATCGGGATAAGCCCGGCGAAACCAGGTCTTGCCATCCGGGATGTCCTCCAGGGTATAACCCGTCACCTGTGTGAATTTCGGGTTGATGTATATGTATCGTCCCTGTGCATCGATCATGGCGATGGGGAAAGGGGAACTTTCGGCCATCAACCGAAACCGGGTCTCGCTCTGTCTCAGTCGTGATTCGGCGGCCTTGCGCTCCTCCACCTCCTGCTGAAGTTGGAGATTGGCCTCTTGAAGCTCTGAGGTCCGCTCCCTCACACGGCGCTCCAGATCCGCACGAGCACGTTCCAAGGCTTCTTGGGCTTGCGACTGTGACGTGATGTCCTCCCAGGTCAGGAGAGCCAGGGCTTGGCCTGTAAGTCGATAAGGAAGGGGAAGTATGGAGAAACGGACGTATCCCGCCCTTTGGGAGTCGCTTTTGTGCCAGGGGATCTCTCGTCCCAGAACCGACAAACCTTCCCCAAAGACCTGCCCGGCGGCCTCGAGGAGTGGGCACCTGCTGCAATGCGGGGACTCCCCGCAACCCCCAAAATCTCCTTGCCAGACAAGACAGAAGAGCACCTCTCCGAGGGCTTGGGGCTCGTGCGGATCCCCTTCGGCTTTCATGGAGGGGAGGGCCCTGTTGCCATAGAGGACCTCCATCGTCTCGTTGACAATGGCCACCCCCACCGGGAGGGCATCCAATAAGGTCCTCACCAACTCCATCCGGTCTTGAATCTCTTCCCGGGGCTCTTCCACAATCAGCTCTTGGATCTCAGAGAGATCAGAGACCTCTTGGGAGGGCCCCGACTCGAGGAAACGAAGTTGGCTCTGTCCGAGGAGAATTCGATCCCCGTTCCTCAGGAGATGGCGGTCGATCCTCTCCTCGTTGACGAACGTTCTGTTCCGGCTCCCGAGGTCCATAAGGCCCCATCCTTCGGGCTCCAATCGGATAAGGGCGTGGAACCTTGAGACCTCGGGATCAGAGAGGTGGACTACGTTGCGGGGGCTTCGACCGATGGTGGTCTCACTCTCCAGGGCGAAGACCGTCTTTTCCAACAGACCTTTGGAATATTCCAAGATGCAGCGCTTCATCGGACCGGCTCCCCGGCTCTTGGACCTCTTCCTCACACGGAAGGGAAAGACACAATCCGAATAGGAGAACCCCGAGAAGAATCAGGGTCTTTGCTGACTATAGCATATCGCTCCGGAGGGTCAAGAACCAAAAAGGAATGCAGTCCGCCGGTTTTGCATGTCGTCTCAACCTCTCTCGACTTGTGGCTTCAGCCCTGTGAACCCGACCACAAGCGTCGAAGATGCCCAAGAACCAAGGGGCCTAACGCACATCTTGTCTCTTCTTCATGGACAGGTTTCCGGTCCCGGGCATACAGACGGAAGAAACAACATAGAAAAGAGACGTCCAGCTCGACGAAACTTGTCAAACGGATCCTCGAGTGATAAGTTGAAATTTTAAGAAAGCACATCTCTTTAAGGGCCGTATATCCCTTCCTTTAAGGAGGCGGTATGGAGCAGGACAAAGGGCTCGCCCGACGCGTGGAAGAGTGGCTCTCCAGGGTGCCTGGGCTTCGTACCTATCGCCGCAGGGAGCATCGGAGAGAGACGGACAAACGTCTGAGAGAACACATCGCCTCCCGATTGAGGAGGGACGCGAGGGTCTTATGGCTGTGGCAGGCCACCTGAGTCGAGAAGGAAAGCTGGTCCATTTGTCCTGGCTCGATCGAGTCGCCTCCCGGATCCAGCAGATGGCGGACACCATCCGCTATGCACGATACGGATATCACGGCATCTTCGATGTGGAAAAGATCGGGGATGCTGAATTAAAGGCCCTTTATGAATTCGATCTCTCCCTTTTGGATGCAGTGGACCGCATCCTGAAACAGATCCCTGACTCTGGTGATCTCCCCGCCCCCGAGGCACTGGAGAAGGCCTTGAGCACATTGGAAGAGTCCATTGAATTATGGGAGAAGACGTTCCGCCGCCGAGGTGAATTACTGACATCTTCCGCCTGATCCCCTGCTCCACTTTACGGAAGGAGGATTCGGATGAGCGTCTTTCTGGAAGTCATCGAGTGGTTCGATGAGACCGGCAAGGAGATGGTTCATCGCATCCCCGAGAAGGGCTCTGCAGAGATAAAGTTCGGTGCTCAGCTCATCGTGCGGGAGAATCAGGCGGCGATATTCTTCCGTGACGGAAAAGGGTACGATGTGGTGGGGCCTGGAAGGCACACCCTCTCCACCCAGAACCTGCCGATCCTGACCAAAGTCCTCGGTCTTCCTTTTGGATTTAAGAGTCCCTTCCGGGTGGAGATCTACTTCGTCAACATGAAGGTCTTCACCCATCTCAAATGGAGGACCCGGGAACCCGTGGCGTTTAAGGATCGACAGCTGGGAATCGTAAGGCTAAGGGGATTCGGAAACTACACCGTAAGGATCGTTCAACCCCTGCTCTTTATCAACACCCTCATCGGCACTCAGGGCGTCTTTTCCACCGAGGAGATCGCCGACTACCTGAAGGACGTCATTGTCTCGCGCCTCAACGACCTCCTGGGGGAGACCCTTGAGAGCATATTCCTCCTCCCCAGGGTCTATGATGAATTGGGAGTGGCCCTCAAGGCACGGGTCAGCCAGGATTTCCAGAAGTACGGCCTGGAGTTGGTCGATCTCTATATCAACAACATCACCCCCCTGGACGACGTCCAACGGATGATCGACGAACGCTCCGGGATGCAAGCCGTAGGAGACCTGGATGCCTTCCTCAAGTTCAAGGCGGCCAAGGCCCTGGGAGATGCCGCCCGGGGCGCGGATGGGAGGCAATGGGGGCCAGCGCCTCAGCGGGGATGGGAATGGGGATGGGTGCAGGGATGGGGATGATGCTCCCGGGGATCCTTCTCAAGAGCATGGAAGAGGGGAGCAAGGAGCGCCCCAGCCGCAAGCGCCTTGAATGTCCCAAGTGTTTCGCCAAGATCCCCTACGAGGCGAGGTTTTGCCCCTTTTGCGGCCATCATATTCTCAAGGCCCACCAATGTCAGAAATGTCAGGCAGACCTTCCGCCAGAGGCCAACTTCTGCATGATCTGTGGGACCCGTGTACAGAAGAGCGAGAGGGCCTGCCCCCAGTGCGGGACCAAGGCCCTGCCTGAGACCGTCTTTTGCAATCAATGCGGGCAAAAGCTTCCCCCTTCGAGTTGATTCGAGATCGCCCGGGAATCTGACCCGGCCGAAACCGGCTTCAAGCGAGACGGAGAAGGCCCTTTCTCGACATGAACGCCGAGGTCCACGTGGTAATCCCATGTCCCCAGTGTGGTGGGGAGATCGATTTTTTGGAGGAGAACCGGGTAGTCTGGTGTGAATACTGCAGCATATCCCTGTTGGTATCTGGACGAAGAGGGGTGCTGCGCTTCATCATCCCCCCTGGCACATCAAGCGGAAAGATATGGTGCGGAAGGCCGGAGTGGAGCTCCGGTCCTCGGAAATTAGTAGGACGCGGGTTGTGGAGGCCTTCCTCTTTTACGCCCCCTATTGGAGGATGCAGGCCTCCACCTACCGGTGGATCTTCGGCCGAAAGCCCCTCAAGGTCTCGGCTTGGAGCGGGGCCCCCACGCCCACGGAAAGAAAGAAGATGCTTATCACCCGTCTTCTGGACCACACTGTGCCGGGGTACCGGGATGTGGAGCTGGGTATGCCGACCCTGGGTGTACGCTCTCAAGGTCCTCCAGCTGCGCGCATTCGATCGTGGGCACCTGGAGATGCGGGCACGATTCCTCCCTTTGGAGGTCTCCTTCCAGGAGATACACCAAGAGGCGATGCGCCGATCCGAGCTCTTTCTGGACCCCGAGGGGATCACAGCCGAGGCTGTCTTGCATCGCAATACCAACCAACGATATTCGGTGATCTATTATCCCCTCTGGTACCTGGAGTGTGATGGAGGGAGGGCCTTCATCTACGACGCCATGGGAGGGAGCCGAATCGGGCACCTGCAGGGAGGTGCTGACCTCCTTGCAAAACTGATGGGGGAAGGATCGAGGAAGGCCTTCCGCTTCAGCGAGATTCGCTTCCTTCCCTTCCGCTGCCCCAACTGCGGGTGGGACTTCCCGTACAGGCCTTTGAGTGCGCTTCATTTCTGTCCCTCATGCCATGGGCTCTGGCGGGAGCATCACCGCCGATGGTCCCCGGTCCCCCACGCCACGGTCCCGCCCCCGTCGGGACAAAGACTCCAGGATCTCCTCTGGGTCCCCTTCTGGTGCTTTCGGGCCGTGTTGGAGTCGGAGCGATCCCGACTGGAGAGCATGGCCGACCTCTATAAACTGGCACCGCCCCCCAGGGCCATAGACGCGGCCCAGGAGTCCCAACGGCCCATCTTCTTCTACATCCAGGCGGCCCGCTTCCGGAATCCCAAAGTGACCCACGACTTGGCGAGCAGGATGACCTTCCGTCAGCCCTATCTTCCTTCCGTGGCACCCTTCCCCCCCCAATCCAGGCCCCAAACGGCCGGTATCTCCCTCTCTGAGACCGATGCCCGGGAGCTGGGGCCCGTGGTCCTCGGCGCCATGCTTCCTTATAACGCGCGCACTTTGGAATGGCTTGGTGGATGTCGGGTGAGGCTTATGGAGGCTCGAATCCTCTATTTCCCGTTCCGTCCCCTTCACCTCTTCTGGAGGGAGCTCTGGACGGGCGTGACCTTCCAGAAAAACGCCCTCCTGGAAATCCCCTCTGCAGGTTGATTCATGGTCACCTTTCGATGGTTGGGAAACGCAGGGTTCCACATTGAGGCGGAAGGACACCGTTTCCTTCTGGATCCCTTTCCCTCGGCCGCCACGGGCCCAAGCCGCGACCAATGGGATGCCCTCCTCAAGGAGCTTGGTCCTGAGATAATCCTCGTCTCCCACGGGCATTACGACCACGCGGGGGACCTCCCCTGGCTTATCCGAAAGAGTGATGCGGTCGTGCTTTGCAATGACTCTGTGGCGGCGCGGCTTTTGGCCCATGGGGTCTCTCGAGAACGGGTGATCCCAGCTTCTAACGGGACCCGCTTCCTCCATGAGGTTTTTCAAGTCGAGGCCTTCGCGGTCCCCCACGCCCGCATGGAGGCCCGAGAAGCGCTGAGGCATCTCTTGAGATTGGGGCCCGCGGGCCTACGGGCCTTCCTCCTGATGATCCGCTATCCCGGAGGGACCCACCTCAGTTTTAGGATCACGGTCAAAGGAAGACCCATCCAGCATCTCGGCTCCTTGGGGAGACCCGAAGCCGCTCTCGACCGCATCGTCCGCCAGGGTCCTGCATGGGTCCTGCTGCTTCCCCTCCAGAAACACACGGGTTGGATCCAACGGGCGGTGGACTATGTGCATCGCTTGAAGCCCCAATTCCTGATCCCTCACCACTTTGACGACGCCTTGCCACCATTCTCGGAACCCGTGGAGATCGAAGACGCCCTAAGGCTGCTCGACAAGGCCTTTCCGCGCATGCACGTCATCAAACCTCAGATCATGGAAGGAATCCGGCTGAAGCCGAAGGAAGATTCCCGAGGAATCGCTGCGGAGTTCGGATTGGGCCCTTTCCGGGGGATCGGACCCCAGGAGACCCCGCCATGAAAGACCCTGGGACATCGCCTTCCCTAGTCCAGGCCCTGGATTTCTTGGGGGTATATCGAGATATAATCCCCGACTTCCGGGGCTTCATGGAGGCCCTACGAGGGGAGATTCCGACCAGCTTCCGCGTCAATACGCTGCTGGCGGACCCCGACAAGGTGATCAAGGCACTGGAGTCGCAAGGTATCCCACTTCAAGCCACCCCTCTTGGGGAGTGGTTCTGGCTGGCGCCCACCCTTCGCTCACCCGGGCATCTCCTGGAGCACTTGATGGGATTGATTTACACCCAAACCCTCTCGTCGGGGTTGCCACCTTTGGCTCTCGACCCCGCCCCCACGGATCGCATCCTGGACCTTTGTGCTGCACCTGGAAGCAAGACGACCCAGATGGCGCAGATGATGGCCAATCGGGGTCTCATTGTGGCCAACGAGCCTGTTCAAGGACGACATGCCGCTCTGGAGGGAAACCTTCGAAGGTTGGGGGTGGTCAACACCCTAGTGACCGGCTATCATGGGCAGAACTTCCCCCTCCGATGGCGCTTCAACAAAGTGCTGGTCGATGTCCCATGCTCGGGAGAGGGCAACGCCCGAGTGGGTCCTTGGGGGGAGCTTCGAGGGTTCCGGCCCATGAGAAGGGACTTCTCCCGACTACAGAAGGCCCTCCTAGTGCGCGCCTTCGATCTCTTGGAGGAGGGAGGCTCCCTGGTCTACTCCACATGCACTTACAATCCGCGAGAGAACGAGGCCGTGGTGGACCATCTCCTCCGGCTTCGACCAGCGGAGGTCCTCCCCATCCCACTGGATGTCCCCCACGAGGCTGGCCTCACACATTGGAGAGGAGAAACTTACCATGAGTCGCTGCGGCTCGCCTGGAGGATCTACCCCCATAGTCTCCCCTCGGTGGGATTCTTCATGGCCAAGATTGCTCGCCGATGAAGAAACCAACCAGGTATGCACATATCTCCGGGAACGCTTCGGCGTTCCCCAGGAGGAGGTCTCCCGACGCTATTGCCTCCTGGCCAGGAAAAGGACCGTATGGGCACTCAGTCGTGAAGTGAGAGATCCCGCTGATTTGGCCACCTTGAAGATCGTCTCCGCAGGGATCCCCTTCCTGCGCAAAGTACAGCGATGGTGGAAGCCAACAACGAGCTGTTTACGAATCCTCTCCCCCTGGATCCGATTCAATCGCGTGCTCTTGAGCCGAGGTGAAGCCTGGAGGCTCCTGCGAGAGGGGAGACTCTCCCTCACACCGGATTCCCAAGTCTCGGACGGCTACGTCCTCGTCGAGACACCTGAAGGGGTCCTGGGCTGCGGTCTTCTCTTAAAGGGCACCCTCCACAACCAGATCCCCAAGCACGAGGTCCAAAACACCCTCCGCGGGATGGAAACGCAACACTCTGAACCCCCAGATCTCTGATGGTTCCATAAGCCACCCGCCCTCCATGGATTCCGGGCATGGATCCTCCGAGGGGAGGACTCGGCCCTTTCGAGACCTCTGCAAGTCCTGGGACGACCGCCTGCCGAATATCTCGTGTCTTTGGGAGAAAGCTGCCCAGCGGGATTGAAGGGAAAAGGGGGACTTTGCCCCGAAGGAGAGGGTTATCCGCCCGGCGCGTCTTTCGCCCACCGACGGCGGATCTCCTTTTTGTCGATCTTTCCCACGCTCGTCTTAGGGATGACCTCGCACAAGAGGATCCTGTCCGGGATGGACCATTTGGAGATCTTTCCCTCCTCCACGAACCGCTGAAGGAAACGCCTAAGATCTTCTTCCAGACCCGAGCGGGGCGCCTCGGGTTTGGGGACCACCAGGGCCAAGGGCCGCTCTCCCCATTTCTCATGGGGAACTCCCACCACGGCTACCTCCAACACAGCCTCGTGCTGGCTGATAAGGCTCTCCAACTCCAGGGATGAAATCCACTCTCCCCCGCTCTTTATCACGTCTTTCAGCCGGTCCGTAATGCGGACATACCCCTCCGGATCCATGGTGGCGATATCCCCTGTGTGGAGCCAACCCCCTGACCACAGTTCCTCTGAACGCTGGGGGTCTTTCAGATAGCCCTGTGTCAACCAGGGAGCCCGCACCACAATCTCTCCCTGGCTTCGGCCGTCCATGGGGAGGGGCTTGCCTCTCTCATCGACCACCTTCAGTTGGACCAAAGGGATGGGAAACCCGGTCTTGATGCGGACGTCCAGTTGCCGCTCCATATCCCATTGCAACATATGAGGCTTGAGGTTACACACCGTAAGGACCGGACAGGTCTCCGACATCCCATAGGCCGCATATGCGTCGATGCCAAGCTGAAGCGCCTTCCGCGCAAGACCTTTGGGGAAGGAGGCGCCTCCCACCATGATCTTCAGCCTGGACAGATCCACCTCCTTGGCCATGGGATGATTCAGGAGCATGTGGAGGAGGGTGGGGACCCCATGGGAGAAGGTGACACCCTCCCGTTGAATGAGCCTCAGGATCGTCTCTGGATCGAAACGTCCAGGATAGACCTGTTTGGTCCCCAGGAGGGTGGCCACGTAAGGGAAACCCCAGGCATGGACATGGAACATGGGCGTTATGGGCATATAGACGTCGGCCGACTGAAAGCGACCTTGGGCCGTGAAACTCCCCATGGCCACTGCCGTGGCCAGGGTGTGGAGGACCAACTGACCGTGACTGTAATAGACCCCTTTGGGACTCCCAGTGGTCCCGGTGGTATAGAAGACTGTGGCTTGAACATCATCTTCAAAATCAGGGAAAGGATATAAATTATGCGATGTTTTCAATAAATCCTCATACTCTCCTTTAAACTCCAGGGGGCCTGTTGGTCCATCTTCACCCTCGGCGATAAGGATGAAGGCCTCCACCGTCTCCAAGCGCGGGAGGATCTCCTGGATCAAAGGGACAAAGTCTCGATGTACGAGCACGACCTTGTCCTCGGCATGGTTCATGGTATAGAGGATTTGCTCTGGAGAGAGCCGGATGTTGACGGTATGGAGGACCGCCCCCATCATGGGGATCGCAAAGAAGCACTCCAGGTACCGGTGGGAGTCCCAGTCGAGCACGGCCACTGTATCACCGGGTTGGACTCCCAGGGACTCCAGCATCCGCGCAAGACGATGAACTCTCTCCATGAACTCGGTGTAGGTGTAACGGAAGAGATCCCGATAGACGATCTCCTGGCGAGGCGCATAGAGAAGCGGTGTAAAGAGCAGATGTTTGATCAAAAGGGGATAAGGATAGGCCGAAGGGGTTCGATGGATCTTGCGAGGGCATCCCACGGTCCGCATCACCCTCCTTTCCTATCAAACTCCCGGGGCCGGTTCTATCTCCGGCTCCGCGTTCAATTGGAGGAGATACTTCAGTCCCCTGCCTTCCTCGAAACCACGGAAGGCCTCTTCCCAACGATCCAAGGGGAGTACCTCTGTAATGAGGGGCCTCAACTGGACTTTCCCCTCACCAAGCATGGCGATCCCCCTCTCCCAGGACCGCCGATTATGGGTGAACGATCCCTTCAGGGTGATCTCCTTGAAGGTCACCCGATCGAAATCCACCTCCAGGGTGCGACCGAAGAGCCCCACCTGGATGACCTCCCCTCCTTTCTTCACAATATCAAGGCAATCCCTAAGCGCATTGGGGCTCCCGGAACACTCGAAGACCACATCCGCCCCCCGGCCTTGGGTTAAACCCCCCATGACCTCAATGGGTTTCTCTTGGTGTAGAGGGAGGATTCGATCGGCTCCGAGTTCCTCGGCCAAACGGAGGCGATCTTCGTCCCGCTCCGTGCCCGAGACGACCACCCTTGCTCCTTGGGCCTTGGCCACCTGCAAGACAAGGATTCCAATAGGCCCGGGTCCCGACACGAAGATCGTATCGCCAGCTTGGATCCCGCTCCTCTCCAGGACCGCATGAACGGCGCAGGCAAGGGGCTCGCATAGGGCCCCTTCCTGGAGGGACACGTGGGGAGGCAGGGGATAGAGTGCATCCTGCCTTACATGGACAAAGGGAGCGAAGGCCCCGTCGCGGGCGTACCCGAACGCCTCTCTCCGATCGCAACGCTGGGTCTCCCCTTGGCGACATGGGGGGCAATCCCGGCAGAAGAAGGCCGCCGAGTCCACCGTGACCCTTTCCCCCTTCTTCCAACCGGAGACCCCAGGCCCTACCTCCTGGACCCATCCGGAAAATTCGTGCCCGAGGGTCACTGGAGGGCGCACTTTCGGGAAGAGGTCGTGATAGATGTGGACGTCCGTCCCGCAGATCCCGGCATAGGCCACTCGAATCAGGACCTCTCCTTCCGAGGGTCTCGGAGGAGGGACTTCCACCAGGGTTACATGACCCGGACCGCGGCGGACTTTTCGGAGTGCGAGCATGACTTGTCAGTAGGCCGCCTCGTAGATGGCTCGGACGTCCTTTTCATCCAGGTCTCGAGGATTGGGAACGAACAACCTCGATTGCTTCATCCCTCCCTCGGTCAACTTGGGGATATCCTCCTCGGGGATCCCGTAATCCCGCAGGCGGCAGGAGATGTCGATGGCCTCCAGCAGTTCTAGGACGGCCTCCACTGCAAGCTCAGCCGCCTCCCTGACGGAGAGCCCCTCCACATCCTTTCCCATCAGCTCGGCCACGGCGGCGTACTTCTCAGGGCTCCCCGACAGGTTATACTTCATCACATGGGGGAGCATAATGGCGTTGCTTCGACCGTGGGGCATGTGATACTCGGTCCCCAGGGGATAGGCCAGGGCATGGACGGCCCCCAGCCCGCCGCTGGCAAAGGCCAGGCCCGCCATGGTAGCCGCCAGGGACATGTAGTAGCGCGCCGTCAGATTGGAGCCCTTGGCCCAAGCCACGGGCAGATATTCGGCGATCCACTGAATGGGGCTCTGAGCCAGGACATCCGAAAAGGGCGTGGCATTGGCGGAGACATAGGTCTCCACAGCGTGAACCAGCGCGTCCACTCCCGTATCCGCGGTCACACTTTTGGGCATGGACAACGTCAGGTTGGGATCCACAATGGCCACATCAGCCAAGGTATGGATGCTGTAGACCACCTTTTTGGTATTGTCGGACTCATCCGTAATGACCAGGACGCGTGTGACCTCGCTGCCAGTGCCCGCTGTAGTGGGCATCAGGATCTTTGGGACGCCCTTCCTCTTCACCTGTTCCATCCCACAGAGGTCCAGGATTGAGCCTTGGTTCGTCGCAAGGACCGCAACCCCCTTGGCCACGTCCAGAGAGCTCCCGCCCCCCACTCCGATGACGGAGTCACACGCATCCCTTTTGAACTGATCGGCTGCCTCATCCACCACCCGCGCCGGGGGTTCAGGCTCCACCTTGGAGAAAACCGAAAAAGAGAGTCCAGAAGCCTCCAAAGGCTTGACCACGGCATCCAGGAGGTCCGCCTTCACCACCCCCGGATCCGTAACGATCAAGGGCTTCCTTCCTCCCAATAACCGGATCTCTTCGTCCACACCAGAAGCCGAGCCGACTCCGAAGAGGATCTTTGTAGGGGAATAAAAGGGATGTACCTTGGACTCGATCAACCCAGACATGGAAGACCTCCTTATTCCGAGTGCCCCTCCTCGGGGAGCCTAGATGCGTCTTTGGCCGCCTTGGACCTCTCCAGACGGTCGCTGCCTCGGAGCACAAGATCTCGCAACGTCCCATAGATCCCTTTGGGAAGGAAGATGATCAAGAGGACCAGGGCTAGTCCATAGGCCATCTGGGAGATGCCCACGAACTTGGTCCCATAGGTCACGCGGATGTATTCATCCAGGGAAACGATCATGGCGGTCCCGATGGTGGGACCCCAAAGATGGTACATTCCCCCAAGGATGGCCTTGAAGGCCACATCCAATGATGGGGCGACTCCCGACAGCGTATGGGGGTTCAGATAGGTGACGTATTGGGCGTAGAGAACCCCCCCGATGGCGGTGAAAAAGGCGCTTATCATGGTCACGGAGAGCTTGTACCGGATAATGCGGATCCCCAGGGTGGAGGCGGCGATCTCATCCTCTCCAATGGCCCGAAGAGCCTTCTGCATTTTGGATCGGTCGATCCACTTCCAGACCAGCAAGGCCACAATGAGAAAGGCCAAGGCGAGGTAATAGAAATAGACCTTTTCCTCGAACTGCATGTACCAAAACGAGTTTCCCATCCGATTGAGGGTGAATCCGAGGGAACCTCCCGTATATTTCCGGAAAGCTACCAAAAGGAGCGCGACGATCTCCCCCAAGGCCAAGGTCACCAAAGCGAAATAGTCTCCCATCACCCCGAAACGGAAACAGGAATATCCGATGAGGAGCGCAAGCAGGACGGCGATTCCCCCCCCAAGGATCATTCCGATCCAAGGGGACAACCCGACTTGATTGAACAGAAGCCCAGCAGTATAGGCCCCTAACCCCAGAAAGGCTCCGTGGCCCAGGGAGACCAGCCCGAACCGCCCCATATAGGACCATGCCGTGGAGACAAAGGACCAGATGAAGATGAGGGTGATGATATGAAGGACATAGGGAGATGGAAACACAAGCGGAAAGAGAAGCAAAGCCAGAAAGACGACCGGGACGATAAAGCGCTTCAAGATTCTTTCCCCCTCCAACGCGGACCCGCCGGAAATCTCACGAGCACAAGCTCCTCAGCGGCCCTGCCCTTTTGTGTTCCTCTCCTCTTCCCTCCCCGTCAATCCATTAAGGCAAACATCATGCCCTCCGCGCCTCCAAATCCCATATGCATCCGGGCCGCGGGGGCCTTCATGTCTCCCCTTTTCCAGCAGCGGCTACTTGGAGACCCTAACGCCCATCAGTCCCTGAGGACGCAATAACACTACGAGAATAAAGATCACCAAGGCCGAGATCTCCGCGATCTCCAAAGAGGTGAGGACTGCGGAGACCGAGGTGACGATCCCGATGATAAAGGCAGCGATGAATCCCCCCAACAGGTTGCCCATCCCCCCCAGGACCACGATGATGAAGGCCATTAGGGTAAAGCTCCCCCCGAAATGGGGGTGAACGGAATAGATGGGGGAGAAGAAGGCAGCGATGACTCCTGTCAGAGCCCCCCCTATGACCAGCGTCAACAGATAGATGCCCCCTGGATTGATTCCCATCAACTGGGCGCATTCCACGTCCTGAGCGATGGCCCGGATGGCCAACCCCGGATATGTCCTGTAAAGGAAGAGATAGAGGACCAACAGCACGATCAAGGATCCGAGAAAGGCCAGTAGGCTGGGAGTCTTGATGAAGACATTGCCAAGGCTGAGCACGGGAAGCTGGATCTCGATCCCCCGAAGATCCGCGCCCCAGACCACATGGGCCAAATTTTCGAAGACGATGATTAATCCGGCCAAGGCAAGCAACTGGTTCAGGCGCTCGGCCTTAAGGAGGGGCTTTATGACGAGAATCTGAAGCAAGCCCCCCCAAACGGCCATGACCCCCACCGCTACCACACAAGAGAGCAGAAAGGGGACGTGGTAGATGGAGGTCAAGGTATAGATCACATACATCCCCAGCATCACGCACTGGCCGTAGGCCATATGAATCACCTTGACGACCCCGAAGATGAGATTCATCCCGAAGGCCAGGATGGCCAGTACCCCTCCCAGCAAGATCCCGTTCACTAAAGCATTGAGGAGGAGGATTCCCATGATCTAGATCCCAAGATAGGCTTTGCGAATATGTTCCTCGGCTGAGAAGCTTTCGCGATCTCCCTCCAGCCTGACCCGGCCGGACTCCAAAAGATAGGCCCGATCGCAAAGCTGAAGGGCCTTTCTTGCGTTCTGCTCCACCATCAAGATGGCATACCCCTGTCGACGGATATCGGCGACGAAATCGAAGAGCATGGATACGACCATGGGGGCGAGCCCCGAGGAAGGCTCATCGAGAAGGATCAATTTGGGGCGGGACATGAGGCTCCTGGCAATGGCCAGCATCTGCCTCTCGCCCCCGCTGAGGGTATCAGCCACTTGTTTCTCTCGCTCTTTCAACCTGGGAAAGAGCTCGTAGATCTCCTCCACGGCTTGGCGGAAGCCCCTGCGAGCTCGCTCCACATAGGAGCCGATCTTCAGGTTCTCGAAGACACTCAACTGGGGAAAGACACGACCTCCTTCGGGGACGAGGGATATCCCCAACTCCGCGATCCGGTGGGCGGGGAGCCCCACAATGGACCTCCCTTCGAACCGGATCTCTCCCGTCCTGGGGGAAAGAAGCCCGCAGATCGCCTTGAGCAGGGTCGTCTTCCCTGCCCCGTTGGGACCCACCGTCACCACGCACTCCCTCTCCGAGATTCTCACATCCACTCCAAAGAGGGCCTGGAATTCACCGTAATACACATCGATCTTCGAGACTTCCAGCATCCGATCCTCACCGTCGAGCCGGAATCATCAATCTCTTCCGAGATATGCCTCAATGACCTTCTCGTTCTTGGAGACCTCCTCAGGTGTTCCCTCGGCGATCACCTCTCCGTAATCCAACACCGTCAGCCACTCCACCAGGTTCATCACAGCGCTCATGATGTGTTCCACCCAGATGATGGTGATCCCCAATTCCTTGTGGATGCGCCCGAGTACCTGAGAGGTCTGTTGGATCTCCTCCTGATTGAGACCGCTCATTACCTCGTCGGCCAGGAGGATCTTGGGATTGGTGGCCAAGGCCCGGGCCAACTCCAGACGCCTCAGGTTCCCCGCCGTCAATTCCCCCGGCGAGGTCTCCTCCTCCACCGAAAGACCCACGAAGTCGAGCCAACGCAGGGCTTCGTCCCGGGCCCCCTTCTCCGATTCACGGCGCAGCCGCCCCTCTCCTCCAAAGAGGACCCCCACCATGACGTTCTCGATCACGGACATCTCTCGGAACGGACGCGGAATCTGAAATGTCCTGGCGATACCTGCATGACAGATCCGATCCGGGGTCCACCGCGTGATCTCCCGCCCCTGGAAGGTCACCTGCCCGGAGGATGCCGGATATACTCCGGAGATCACGTTGAACAAGGTGGTCTTCCCGGATCCGTTGGGCCCGATCAGGCCTCGGAACTCCCCCTCTTCAACTGTAATGCTCACCCGATTCAGGGCCTGAAAGCGGCCAAAATACCTACTTACGGATATGGCTTCAAGGATGACCGGTCTCTCTGACACCGTCCCTGACCCTCTCTGGACCTCAATGAGGAGTCGTGTGAAATGCCGAAATCCGGGCACGAAGAAGGGCGAGGGGCCGGGTGTAGAACCCGTGCCCCCGCACCTCGAGCCTCTATTGAACTGCCAAAGGAGAATCAGAAGGCATGGGGAGTTTGGGCTCCATGCTCATCATGGCCTTTGGCCAGACGATCTGAACCTTTTGATCCACCCACTGCATCACCACGGGATAGGAGCGCAGGTTCTGGCCCGCATATTCATGTTCCGGAGGCGCGAATTTCATCCCGTATCCCGAAGGAGTGGCACCCTCCGGGATATCCATTTCCAGGGCCGCCTTCCGGATATTGTCCGGAGTCGGCTTCCCATACTTTTCCACTGTATAATCCAAGGTCTTCAACAACATCCATGCATGGCTGAACCCCATGGTGGCATGGGCGGGCGGAGAGGCCTCCTTGTACTTCTGCTCGTACCTCCGCAGAAACTCCTTCACTATCCCCCGGACCTCCGGCGTAAGGGTCTTTGGATCGATATTCTGTGCCGGTGCCGTGTCGATATTGTAGAGATAGCGAACCAGCTTCGGCCCCAGTTGTTTTTCCAGGTTCGGGAAGTTGGCGTATCCGGCCCCATGACCGATGATGGCCTTGGTCCTCAGCCCGAGCTCCCTGGCTTGACGGAGGAAGAGGACGATGTCCGGATAGTATCCCGTGTGAAGGATCGCATCGGGCTTGGCGGCCTTGAGCTTCAGGATCAAGGGAGATAGATCCTTGGCCTTGTGATTGTAGCCTTCATTGAGCACCACATTCATACCGAATTCCTTGGCCTTGGCCATGTTGGCCGCCTGGACGCTCGTCCCGTAAGGACCGTCCTCATAGATGACCGCCAGGCGCAGGTCCTTAGGAGAGGAAAGTCCCAGCTTGCCCAGGTTCCCGTTGAGGAACTCCACAGACGTCTTCCCCCATTGAGAACCCATAGGCTGCGGACGGAATACGTATCGGAGATGCCGACCTTTGACCACCTTGTCGGAGATGGCAATGGTGATCCAGAATATGGTCTTTCGCTGATCACAGATGGGAGCCAGTGGAACTCCGATGGAGCTGGAATAATCGCCCAGGATGATGGGCACCTTTTCCACATCGATGAGCCTCTCGGCTTCTCTTATGGCCACATCCGGGCTGGATTGGGCATCGGAGAGCACGGGAACGATCTCGTATTTCCCTCCGACCCCACCCTTCTCGTTCCACATCTCAATAGCGATGAGAGATCCACGTTGGCCGGCCAAGGCACCCGCAAGAGCGAAGGAACCTGTAACCGAATACAAGACACCGATCTTTAATTGTTCCTTTGCAAAGGCTTGAGGAGAAACAATAAGTGACATCAAAACCAAAATGCCTACCCATTTACCCGTTTTTCTCATGGTCCACCTCCTTTGTTAAAGAGCTTGGTCCGCGTAATAAAAGTTTCATTCCGTGAAACTCTTATCTCTTTCACTCGATCCAATAGCACTCACCCTGTGTCCTGTCAAGGAGTTTTTGATCCGTACGGATTCGAACCTTCTCTCAATAGGTCTTTCATGACCTTTCCTCCTGGATTTCGAGGGAGAGGATCGGACCGAATCTCGATATATCGTGGCACCTTGTAATCGGCCAACTGCTGAGCGCAAAACGAGCGGATCTCCTCCTCGGTGGCCATCTCTCCCTCCTTGAGGACCACGTAAGCCTTCACCTCTTCTCCGAAGATTCGATCCGGCACACCTACAACAGCGGCCTCGAGGGTCTTGGGAAAGGCATAGAGGACGTTCTCTACCTCCACCGAGTAGATGTTCTCACCTCCCCGGATAATCATGTCCTTTTTCCGGTCCATCAACCAGAGGTACCCCTCCTCGTCTATGCGGGCCAAGTCTCCCGTATAGAGCCAACCTTCTCGAAAGGTCTTGCGGGTGCTCTCCGGATCCTTCCAGTACCCCATGGCCACCCCGGCACCTTTGAGGATGAGCTCGCCCACCTCTCCCACAGGGACATCACGACCCTGCTCATCCACGATTCGGCACTCGGTGCAAGGGGTGGGAAAACCCACGGATCCGGCCTTCCGAAGCGCGTCTTCGGGGGGAAGTGCGTATTGCAGGGAGGTGCCTTCGGTCAGTCCTCCAGCGTTGATCAGGGTGGCTCCGGGGAAGGCTTCGTAGAGTCTCTCGATCAGCTCGGGGGCGGCGGGAGCCCCGCCGTAGACGATCTTCCGGAAGCTCTCAAGCCGGTACTGGGAGAAGGAAGGGGAGATCAGCATGAGCCAGTAGATGGTTGGCACCGAGACGCTCATGGTCACCCCGTGCTCTTCCATGACCCTCAAGGCCTCCTCCGCCTTGAAGGACCCCATCAGGACCGTGGTGCCCCCCAGATAGAGGGTCTTGGTGAGTTGGGTGAAGAGTCCGGTCACGTGGAAGAGGGGGACCATGATGAGGTCCACGTCCTCTGCCGTGGCATTGAAGACCCGAGCGCAGGCCATGGCCGTGTTGACCACATTGCGATGATTGAGCATGACCCCTTTGGGGAGCCCCGTGGTCCCTGAAGTAAAGAAGATAGTGCAAAGGTCCTCCTCCAGGATTCCCCGCAACGAAGGCCGGAAGGCGGGAGGGCCTTCCAGGAGGCTCTCCCACGGGTAAGACTCCGGCAGGTCTCCCCCCACGGAGATGAAGCCCCGCACGGAGGGGATCTTTCCCCTGATGGGCTCGACCTCGGGCCATGTCTCCGGCGAGACAAACAGAAGGAGTGGCTCGGTCCTTTGGATTTGAAAGAGCAACTCCCTCCCCTTCAATCGGGCGTTCAAGGGGACGAGGATCCCTCCCACAGCCCCCACTGCCAGATAGAGGATGACGAACTCGGGACAGTTGTGAAGGACCGCGGCCACACGATCCCCTTTGGCCACGCCCCATCGTTCTCTGAGGGTGCGGGCCACGCGGTTGACGGCCTCCTCCAGAGAGGCGTAGCTCCACCGTGCTTTGTTGAATACCAGGGCGAGGTGGTGGGGGTTGGCGTCCACCGATCGGTAGAACATCTCGGGGACACTGGACGGACGCTCTCTGTAGATCAGCAGATCCACTCCCCCTATGGTCTCCCGGACGATCTCGTGGCGCGGCCAGCTCTTCAACCCGGATCCCCCCTTTTCACTGGGAAACCCCACGCTCTCCCCCGGGGCGAAAGAGGACCTTGAGGGCCTCTCCCCTTCGTGCCAAGGCGAATCCTTCTGAGGCCGCGGTCAAGGGTAGACGATGGGAGATCACCGATTCCACAGCGAGATCCCTCACGGTGAGGTATCTCAGGGCTCGAAGCCAGGTATCCTGTTCATAGGTATAAGCCCCGATAATGGAGATCCTTCCGCGGACCACCGAGGTGGGATTGACGGCAGCATCCCCCGAATGGATCCCCATGAGGATGACCTTCCCCTCAGGGCGGACCATTTCCAGGGCCTGAGAGACAGAGCCGGGATCCCCGGTGGCCTCGAAGACCAGGTCCACTCCGGACTCTCCCAACCCCTCCATGGCCTCCCTCACCTTGCGGATCCCATCCTCGTGATCCACATCGACCAGTAGGTCGGCACCCAGCTCACGGGCCCTCTGTATGCGCAGCTCATCCGAGGCCCTACCCGCCACCCCGACCCAGCTCACCCCCACCGATCTCAGGAGCATCAGGGTGAGAAGGCCTATGGGGCCGGGCCCCAACACAAAGGCGGTCTGACCGAATTTGATTCCGGAGCGGTCCACGGCATTAAGGGCCACACAGAACGGCTCCAGGAGGGCCCCCCTCTCTGCGTCCATCTCGGGTGGAAGGAGGAAGAGCCGGGAGTTCTTCGGAAGGCGCACGTATTGAGCGAACGCTCCATCCGCGGAGAGCCCGAGTATCCGCATCTCGAGGCAGTGCTGTCCGTTTCCTCCGAGGCATCGAGGGCAATTGCCGCATGAGATATAGGGGGAGGCGGTGATACGGTCTCCGGGGCGCACGTGGGATACCCCCTCTCCCACCTCCACCACTTGGCCAGCGAATTCGTGTCCGAGGATCACCGGAAGGGGAAGCCAGCGATAGCTCGGGGACCATTCGTAGATGTGGAGATCGCTGCCACAGAGGCTGGCCCCCTCGACCCGAACCAGGATCTCTCCTTCCCCGCAAGTCGGGACAGGGACCTCGCAGACCTCGACCCCCACCCCCGACCGCTTCTTGACGATCGCCATCATGGAAGAAGGCATCTGGCCTCACCCTTCCGAACCCAAAGGCCCCGGGAAGATCTTCCCCTGCAGGGACCCAATCCTGGGGCCCTCTCAATCCATCCACTGCCCGCCGTTTACATCAATGATCTCCCCGGTGATGTAGTCGGACTCTCGAGAGGCGAGAAAGACGGCCACTGTGGCGACGTCCTCCACAGAACCGATGCGGCCCAGCGGGATCATGCTCAAGTAGGGGCCCCAATCTCCCTTGGTGATCATTCGGGTCATGTTGGTCTCGATGACTCCAGGGGCAATGGCATTGACCTGAACGTTGTACGGGGCCAACTCCCTGGCAAGGGATTTGGTAAAGCACATCACGGCGGCCTTGGATGCCGAGTAATGGGCTCCGGTGAGGATCCCTCCGATCTTGCCCGCAATGGAACCCATGTTGATGATCTTTCCCGAGCGTCTCTCCTTCATGGAGGGCATAACTGCCTTGGAACACAGAAAGACCCCTTTGAGGTTGACCGCCATGACCCGATCCCAGTCCTCCTCCTCGGTCTGTTCGATAGACACGACCTGACAGATGCCGGCGTTGTTGACCAGGACATCGATCCTCCCGAACCATGCCAACACCTGCCTTGTCGCTGCCTTTACCTCGTCCCATCGTGAGACATCCACCTCCAAGGCCTCGGCCCTCCGGCCCGATTTGCGCAACTCCTCTGCAACGGCTTCCGCCGCAACGCGGTCCACGTCCCAGACCGCAACATGCCCTCCTTCCAGGGCCAAGGCCCTGCATATGGCCCGACCGATCCCCTCCCCTCCTCCGGTCACAACACAGACCATATCCTGGCACCGCATGGAACTCCCCCTAGGTCATCCATACTGGATGATCTCCACGGTCACCCCCTCTGGATCCCGAAAATAAGTGGCCCAGACCCCGGGCCTGAGGTTCTGGGGCGGACAATTGAAGGAGACCCCCGCTGCACAAAGGCGCTCGTAAACACCCTGGATATCCGAAACGGAGATTGCAAAATGAACCAACCCTGGATCGCACTGGCGAACCGGGGCAGGTTCTCTCCCCCTGGGACGATGATACTGCAAAAGCTCCAGGCGGAGACCGTATCCTTTCAGCATTACAATGCGGAGGTCGACGTCCTGGAGCCCCACGACCCTATCTAGCGCCTCCCCGCTTCGATGGTCCATATCCCATTCCACCTCAAATCCCAGCACGTCCCGGTAAAAGGCCACTTGTCGATCCACGTCGCGGACCGAGACCGCCACATGATGGATGGTCCCTTCCACCACCTCTTCCTCCTTCCTCAGCTTCCTATCCCCTCCTGCACAAATCGGCTCTCTTCCGGCCCACCCCAAGGCCGCAGCCTCTCGCGAGGTCCCGATTCAAACCATCGAGCCCTATTCTGCCTCCGCCTAGGACCATTGCCGATCTATGTCAATTGGAAGTAGACCCTCTTGACCTCCTCGTTGGCCATCAAGCGTTGGCTCTCTCCTTCCAATCCCACCTTCCCATGTTCGAGAATGTAGGTCCGTTGGGTGAGCCCCAAGGCCAGATGGGCATCTTGCTCGACCAGCAGTACGGTGATCCCCCCCTTCCAGATCTCGAGGATACTGGCCGCCAAGTGCTTCTTAACCAGCGGAGAGAGCCCCATGGAGGGCTCGTCCATCATGAGGAGTCTCGGCTTGCTTAGCAGTGCCCGGCCAATAGCGAGCATCTGCTGTTCGCCCCCGCTTAACGTCCCGGAGATCTGTCTCCTGCGCTCGGCAAGGACTGGGAAAAGGGCGTATACATATGCGAGATCCCGGCGTATCCCTTCCTTGTCCTTCCGCAGAAAGGCGCCCATCTCGAGGTTTTCGGCCACTGTGAATTCCGTAAAGAGTTGTCTTCTCTCGGGGCACTGGACCACTCCCATACGGATTATCTCGTGTGGAGCCTTGGTGTCGATCCGTTGACCGTCGTAATAGATCTCACCCAGGACCGGAACCACCGCCGAGATGGCCCTTAGGAGGGTGGTCTTGCCGGCACCGTTGGGGCCCACAACCCCCACCAGTTCCCCGGGCTGAAGTCGAATGCTCAACCCGTTCAGGGCAATGGCCTTCCCGTAGAGGACCTTGATGTCGCGGACATCCAGCAAATTCAAGGCTATTCCTCTCCTTCTTCACCAAGATAGGCCTTCACCACCTCTTCGTTATTAAGGATCTCTTCGGGGGTACCCTCGGCCACCTTCCGCCCGAAGACAATGGCCACCACCCGCTCCACCAGCCTCATGAGGTCACGGAGGCGGTGTTCGATGATGATCATGGTCTGGCCTTGTTCGTGCATCCTGCGGATGATCGCTGAGAGGATCTCCGCGTCCTCCGTATCCAGCCCCGAGAAGGGCTCATCCAGCAAAAGGAGATCGGGCTCGGTGGCCATGGCCCTGGCGATATCGAGCATCCTCAGCTCCCCAAAGGCCAGGTTCTTGGCCAGCTCCTCGGTGCGATGTAACAGATCCATCTCCTTCAGGAGCCCCAAAGCGATCTCCCAGGGTTTCTCTCCCTTCTTTCGCTGGATCCTGGCTCGGTGGGAATAGCAAGGGACCATGATGTTCTCGAGCACGGTCATCTCTTGGAAAAGGTCCACCAACTGAAACGTTCGAGAGATGCCTCGATTGACGATCTGATGGGGCTTAAGATGGGAGATCCGCTCCCCCCGGAACCGGACCTCACCTGAATCCGGCCGAAGGAAACCCGTGATGAGGTTAAACAGGGTGGTCTTCCCAGCACCGTTGGGGCCGATGATGCCGACGATCTCCCCTTTGTTCACGGTCAAGTGGAAATCCCACAGAGCCTGCAGACCACCGAAGGCCTTGCTCAACCCTTGGATCTCGAGGAGGGGCTCCATCCTTCCATCTCCTACGGTACACCGCCTTCGCCTTTATCTCTCCTGTCCGGCCAGCCTTCGCCATCCCCTCTGGACGATGTCCAGGATTCCTTTGGGGGCGAAGAGGATCACCACAACCACAGCGCTGCTGTAGATGAGGAGTCGAAACTCCCCCATGAACCTCAATGATTCATTGACGAGGGTCAAAAGGTAGGCCCCTATGATGGGGCCGATAATACTTCCCATCCCCCCCACCACCACCATGATGATGATGAGGGCGGAGAGGGAATCATGGGCCATCTCGGGACCCACATGCATCTGTGCATGGCCGTACATGGCCCCAGCAACACCGGCGATCCCTGCGGAGATCATGAAGGCCGTCACCTTGTAGAAGGTCGTATTGATCCCAGAGCCCTCGCTGGCCGTCTCGTTCTCTCCAATGGATCGGAGGATCAACCCGAAGGGGGACTTGGAGAGAATATAGAGGAATACGACCACCAGGATCATGATGACTCCGGAGATGTAGTAATTGCCGGTGGTGGTTTCGGCCAGCCAGTCCAGCCCGGAGAGCCCCTCCTCCCCCCCGAAGATGTCGTAGCGGATCATGATCCACTTGTAGAGGAGGGTGGCGAAACAAAAGGTCACTGCAGCGAAGTAGGGCCCCTTGAGCTTCAAGGTGAAGGAGCCCACCAGCAGCCCGCACAGGGCGGCCACCGCCCCGCCGATGGGGAGGGTCAACCAGGGCGCCCATCCCAGGTGCAGGTTCATCAAGGCCCCAGCAAAACCCGCCCCACCCACAAAGAAGGCATGACCGAAGTTGACATTGCCGGTAAAGCCGGACAAGAGGTCCCAACTGCATGCCAGGATCACATAGTAGTGGCAGAGAAAGAGCAGCTCCAGGTAATAGGGATCCCGGAAGACGAGGGGAACCAACATAACGGCCACGCTGAAGATGCCCAGCAGCCCTAGGCTCTTTAAGGAAATTCTCTGTGTATAATGGTCGGAGAGCTTCTCCATCCCCCCTCTCCCTCCGTGCCAATGGAGTGTCCACTTGGGATGGCCCGTAAAGGCCGTTGCATTGTTCGCACACCCATCACAGCCCAATTCGTCTCAGGCGAAGGGTGTGCAATTCAAGATCAATGGGCCCGCTTCCCCATGAGCCCCCTGGGTCGGAAAAGGAGCACCAAAATGATGGCCACCAGGTAGACCATGTCCGGATAATTCGCTGAGATGAGGATGCTCACACACGTCTCCGAATAACCCAAAAGCATCCCGGCGATGATGGCCCCCTCCACGCTCCCCAGCCCTCCGATGATGACCACGGCAAAGGCCTTGAAGAGGGGAAACACCCACATGGTGGGGACGGCCTCCAGGACGGGGGCGATGAAGACCCCGGCCACTGCCGCCAAGGCGGCCGAGATCCCCATGGTGAGCAGATAGACCCGTTCCGGCTGAATCCCCACATAGATGGCGGCTTGCCGGTTCTGGGCTACAGCCGAGATGGACTTCCCGGTCTTGGTCTTTTTGATGAATAGCCAAAGGAGGGTCACCAGAGAGGCGGACGCCCCGAAGCAGAGCACCTTTTGGTAGCTCACATAGACGCCTCCAATGGCCATGTCACCCTGAATAAAGCTCCCGACGGCCTTTCCATGGGGACCGAAGAGGGCATACATGAGTTCCTGAAAGAAAAGGGCGAAGGCCAGGGTAATGATCAAGACGTAGACGTGCCGTTCCCGCATGGGACGGATGCCGAATCGATCGATGAGCATGCCCACCACGGCCGTGCACGAAACGGCCAGGAGGGCCGCCGGAACCACCGGAAGGCGCAAGACCGTCATGAAGGCATAGGACAGATAGGCGCCGAGCATGTAGAACGCCCCATGGGCCAGATTGACGATCCCGGCCACCCCGAAGATCAGGGTGAACCCCACAGCAATGAGGCTGTAAAGCGCCCCCCATATGGTCCCCAGCACGGCGATGTTCAAGACTTCGGTCATGTCTCACCACGGTCTCTATAAGCCACCCCCCTATGGGGCGTCCCCGGTCCGCAAATGGACCCTTCTGTCTTCTCTTCTGGGTGCAAGGGATTACGGGCCGCCTCCAAGGGGGCGGGAGAAAAACGAGGTCCTCGGTTCCGAGGAAAGAAAGGGGGAGGAGTGACCTCTCCCCCCCTCCCTCCATCGGCTACGGCTTCCACCATGGCGGCGGCACGTAATCTCCCGTCTTGAACTTGTCGGGCCAGACCACCACCTGTTTTCCACCGGCCTGCCACTGGACCATGGGCATCACGTACCTCCCTTCCAGGAGATCGTGGCTCTGAGGATCAAACCCCGTTTCAGGATGGAGGACCCCCTTGTAGGAGATCTTCTCCAGCCCATCGATAATATCCACGGATTTCAGGGACTTCTTCTGACGGATGACCTCGGCCAGCATGTAGACAGCGTCGTACGTGAACCCGGTGGTGTAGACCGGATTCGTCCCGAACTTCTTCACGTACTTGTCCCACATGGCCACTGTCCGGTCGGTCAGAGGTGCCCGGGCAATGAAGTTGTAGGTGATCTCTCCCAAGCACTTGCCACCGGTCATCTCCCAGAACTTGGAGTCCATGCTGGCCACATTGCACAGCCCCATGGGGGCAGCCTTGCTCTCCTGCCAAGCCTTAACTAGGGGGATACTCGCGGCATGGCTGACGATCTGAGCGATCCACTGGGCTCCTTTGGACTTGATGGTGGCGAAAGTCGGAGAGAAGTCCTTCACGTCCACATCGAACATCTCGAAAAAGACCACGTCCAGCCCAGCGGCCTCGAGGTCCTTCTTGAGGGCCGGAGCATACTCATGGGTCCACTTGGCATTCTCCGAAAGGATGGCGATCTTGTTATAGCCCAGTTGCCTCTTGACAAACTCCTGTATGAACTTGGCAGCCCACTTCTCCTGCCGGAGGGCGTTGATCATATGTCGGAAGAAGTACTTGTACTTCTTATAGTTCTTCTTGACATTGTTGGTCAAAGCAGGAGATGCCGTCCCCGTGGCGATGTAGACGATCTTGTACTTGGGCAGATAAGGCTGAAGGGCCAAGGCCACACCGCTGGAGTAGCACCCCACCAGGACATCGACCTTATCCTCGAGGACGAGCTTCTTGAGAGCGGTAATCCCCTTCTCCGGTTTGCCCTCTGTATCCCCGATGAAGAGTTCTATCTTCTTTCCGTGGATCCCACCTGCCGCGTTGATCTCCTCCACGGCCATCTTGGCTGCATTGTGAATCCCGATGCCTGGCACCATCTGGACCGGACCCAGGGAACCAATGCGGATGGTCTCGGCCTTGTCGAAATCACGGTTGGCTCCCAGGGCGGATCCACCCGTCACCCAGACAGCCAGGAAGACACCCAGGATAAGGAAAATAACTTCCTTTCGACTTCGCATTTCCGTCCCCCCTTTCTTTACTCCCATTTCTCCCTATGGAAGGGAAACGCCTCCCCTTCCCTCTCTCCGTTCCCCTGAGGCTCTGGATCACCCCCTTTTCCGTAAGGATTCCCGCCCGATCCCTCCAATGAAAGCCCTGCTCTAGCCGTTCTTCTGGACCGGAGTGGCTGCAGGGCCCTCATCGGGCAGGGCAGACAAAAGCCATCGATGGATGGCCACGGCCGCTTTGAGGCTTACCGGCTCCAGCATGAGGTCATGCCCGGCCTCCGGCACCTCCAGGGCCTCACATCCGTAAAAACGGGCGATCTGATCGTAGGGATGCACCACCGTCCGGTCGTATTGGGCACCGACCGCCAGCACCGGGCATTGGATCCTGGAACGGTCCACACAGAGCTGCCCCCCACTGTATTCGTTCATGACCGAGGGGGACTCGGGCACCAGCTTCTCGTAGATCGCCTGAAACTGCTGGTCGTCGATCCTGTAGAACCAGAGACGTCGAGCCTCCTCTGGAGAGAAGAGGATCGGCTCCTCGGCCGGAAGAGGCTCCCGCATGGCCCCCAGTTGGCCCGGCCCCACAGACGCGACCAGGATCACGGCCCTCGGCGTCGATCTCTCGGCGGCCTTTTGGACCAAGATCCCCCCCATGCTATGCCCCAAAAGGACCACAGGCCTCTGGATCCATTCCTGAACGCGCAGGATATCCTCCACATATTCAGCCGCCTTCATACTGAGGTAGGCTTCTTTGGGAACCGCTCGGGATCCTGGGTGATTCCGCAGCGACATTGAGTAGACTCTCCATCCGAAGACCGCGAAAAACCCCATCCACCTCTCGAAGGCCCACCATCCATGGCAAGCACCGTGGACCAATAAGAGGGGACTCTCAAGACCCGACTCCAGCACCGGAGCGCTCTCCATGACGAAGAGCCCATCGACGAGGTGTTCCCTCCTGTGGTACGGGACGCTCTCCATGGACTCCATCCGGTCCCCCTAGCGCCCGTCTGGGATCATGTGAAGCGGCCGGCCCTCCCACGCCAGGGCGGCTTCCTTCAGACATTCGGAAAGGGTAGGATGAGGTTTCACCACCTGTCCGAGGTCCTCCACCGCGGCCTCTATATTCACGGCCAGAAGGACCTCTCCAATGAGCTCTGTGGCGCTCTCTCCGAAGATGTGAACCCCCAGAATCTCCCCGTTATCCTCATCCCCGATGATCTTGACGAAGCCTTCCACTTCTCCTATGGCCTGGGCCTTGCCGCTGAATTCATAGGGAAACTTCCCCACGCGCACCCGTCTTCCGCTCTCTCTGGCCTCCCACTCAGTCTGACCTACGGCCGCGGCCTCCGGAAAACCCCACACACAACGGGGGACCTTATGGGGGTCGAACTCTCGGTCTCCTCCCAGCATGTTGGTGACGGCCACCTCGGCCTGGGCACTTGCGGCATGGGCCGTCATGAGGCCCCCTACGAGATCCCCCACCGCGTAGACCCCATGCAGGTTCGTCTCCATTTTGCGGTTGACCCGGACGTAGGGACCGTTCATGGCCAAACCCAGACGGGAAGGATCGATCCCCTGAAGGGAGGGTTTCCTCCCCGTGGCCAGAAGCACCATATCCCCTCTGCGTTCCTCCTTGCGGCCATTGCGATCAACAAAGACCACCCGGGCGCCGTCCCCTTCCTTCCAGACCCCATCCACCCTGGCCTCGAGATGGATCTCCACTGCGCGCTGACTCAGAGAGCGTCGGAAGGCCCTGCGTATCTCCTCGTCCTCACCCGGAAGGATGTCGGGGAGGAGCTCGATGATCGTCACCCGCGTCCCCAGGGCCTGAAAGAGGTAGGCGAACTCCACGCCGATCACTCCTCCCCCGATGATGACCATGGTCTCGGGGATTCGACCCAGGCAGAGGGCCTCGTCGCTCGTTACTACCACTTGTCCGTCCGGTTCGAGGGACGAAGGATAGCTCGGGCAAGACCCTGTTGCCAGGAGGATCCGCGAGCATCGATGCTCCTGTATGCCTCCGTCCCTTCGGCTCACACGGATCATCTGGGGGGAGAGGACATTGGCACGCCCCTCGAGAATTCGAACCCCGGCCTCGTCCAGGAGCTTGCCCAGGCCGCTCACGAGGCTCTGTACCGCCCGATCCTTGCCTTCTAGCAGCTTGTCAAGACGGACCCGAAGCCGCCCCTTCCCCACAAAGGCCTGGGAACGACGTATCCGGTCCAGGACCTTCGCCTCCCAGAGGAGCGACTTGGTGGGGATGCAACCACGGTTGAGACAGGTGCCGCCTAGGCGATCCTGCTCCACCAACAAGACCTTCAGCCCATGGCGTGCCGCCAGAAGCGCTGCCGTATACCCCCCCGGCCCCCCTCCCACCACAGCAAGATCGCATCGTCTACTGAAATCCACAGCAGAACTCATCCCTTCCGCGCCCCGCTCTCCTTCGGATCAACGGGCCTCCGGGGCCTCTACATCTCCAGAGCCGGACTCCAAATGGAGGAATCGAAACGGAGCTCCCTCGATGCAACGCTTGAGACGCTGGAGAAACTCCGCGGCCACCGCCCCATCGACAACCCTATGATCCACTGTGAGGCCGAAGGTCGCGATGGAACGCGGCTCAGGTCGGCCGTCTTTCCCCAGGACCCATGTCTCACGGGTGCACCCCACCGTCAGAAGGCCGCACTGGGGGGGGTTTAAAATGGCCGTAAAGTAGCTCACCTCATATTGGGCGAGGCTCGAGAGAGTAAAGGTCCCCCTCTCGACCTCCTCCACAGTCAACCTCCCCTGCCTGGCCCTTTCCACCAAGTCCTTCCGTATGGAGGCGATCTCTGCCAATCCCAATCTATCCGCATGGGGAATGGCCGGGACGATCAACCCATCAGAGAGGGCCACGGCCAGCCCGATATGGATCTCTTCGGGGATGTAGATCTCCTCTCCTCGCACGGAGGCATTGAGGATCGGCATCTCGCGGAGGATCAAGGCAACGGCCTTGATCAAAAAATCGTTGATGGAGGGACGCAGACCGAAGCGGGCCTGGAAATCCTCCAAAACCATGGACCGAAGCTCCAGTAGGGGATCCATGCGCACATCTGCAAACAGATGGATATGGGGGGCGTTGCGGGCGCTCTCGGTCATCCTGGAGGCGATGGTCCTTCGCATCCCCGTCATAGGCAACGTCTGGCCCGGACGCCAGCGGTGCTCCTGCTGAGCAGCCTCCCTTTGCTCCATGACTCGAAGGACATCCTTCCGCATGATCCGACCGCGAACCCCACTCCCCTTTACCTCCTTCAGGGAGATCCCCCTTTGTCGGGCCAGCCTTCGAGCGAGCGTTGAGGCCTTGACTTCTTCTTCCTCCTCCTGGGGAGCCTTGGCCTCAACGGCAGAGGCTACATCTCCATACAGGATCATTCCATCCGGACCGGTTCCGCGGATGCGGCTCAGATCCAGCCCCTTCTCCCGGGCAAGGCGCCTGGCGGCGGGGACGGCCCGAATGGACCCCGGATCCGGGAGGACCCTTCGTCCGCCGGTGGGGCCCCCTGATACTGTGGAGGCTTGGGCCTCCCCCTCCGTAGGCCCCTCCATCCGATAGCGGACGGGAAGTTCCTCCTCGGGGGCCGTGATCACCCCCACAACGGTCAAGACATCCACCTCGCGGCCCTCCGGGACCAAGATCTTCCGAAGGATCCCCGAGGCTGGTGATTCCACCTCGGTGGTCACCTTGTTGGTCTCCACCTCGAAGAGGACTTCCCCTTTCTCCACATAGTCCCCTTCGGACTTGAGCCATCGGACGATGGTCCCCTTCTCCACCGTAATTCCCAACATGGGGAGGACCACTTCCGTCGCCACAGAGACGCTCCTTTCCTGAACTCCGCCCACTTCTCAGGCGTACTTCATGATCTCCTTGAAGGCGGGCAATAGGTCTTTTTCGTCGGGAATATAGGCCTGCTCCAGTGGAGGACTGAAAGGGACGGGGGTATCCGGCGAGCAGACTCGAAAGACTGGAGCCTTAAGGTATTCGATGGCCTCCTCGCATACCAGGGCCGAAATCTCCGCTGCCACCCCGCATGTACGATGTCCCTCGTCGGCCACCACCAACCGCCCCGTCTTCATAACGGACTCGAGGATGGTCTCCTTGTCCAGTGGGGTCAGGGTCCGAGGGTCGACCACCTCCACATGGATCCCGTCCCGAGAGGCCTCTTCCGCAGCCCGCAGTGCTCTGCCCACCATGGCATGGGTGGCCACCACCGTCACATCTTCTCCCTTTCGTTTGATCTCCGCCTCCCCGAACGGAATCCGATAGTATTCCTCCGGGACCGGTCCCTTTTCGGCATAGAGCTTCTTGTGTTCCACGAAGATCACGGGGTTTTCGTTTTCGATGGCTTCGATGAGCAATCCCTTGGCGTCGTAGGGCGTTGAGGGAGCGGCGACGAAGAGCCCCGGGATGTGCATGAAAAAGGCGTGAAAGCTCTGAGAATGCTGAGCGGCCGCTCCTCGACCCGCCCCGATGTTCGTCCGAAGGACCATGGGGACGTTTCCCCGTCCGCCGAACATGTAGTGCATCTTGGCCATCTGGTTGACGATCATATCCATGCACACGGTGGTGAAGTCGATGAACATCACCTCCACCACGGGACGGAGCCCGGTCAAGGCAGCCCCCACGCCTGCACCCACAAAGGCGCTCTCCGAGATGGGAGTATCGATGACCCGGGTTGGACCGAACTGATCCAGGAGCCCCGCCGTCACCTGGAAGATTCCTCCGTAGCGTCCGATATCCTCCCCCATCACGATGACGCGGTCGTCCTTCTCCATGCACTGCCTCAACCCCTCGTTAATCGCCTGTGCGTAGGTGATCTCCCTCATGGCCCCGCCTCCCCCCTAGCCAGCCACGTAGACGTCCGTGAAGATGTCCCCGGGGGCCGGATACGGGCTCTGCTGAGCGAAAGAGACCGCTTCATCGAGTTCCTGGGCGATCGCTTTTTGGATCTCTTCCATCTTCCTCCTGCTCAACCACCTCTCCTCCAGGAGCCGGCCTTCCAGTCTCTTAATGGGGCACCTCTTCTTCCACTGCTCGATCTCCTCCCGATCCCGATAGCGCGCACCCAGATTTGGGTCTCCCTCGTGGTGGCCGCGCCAGCGGTAGGTCTTACATTCGATCAAGGTGGGACCCTCGCCCGCCCGAGCTCTCTTGACCGCCTTCAGGGAGGCCTCGTACACGGCTACCGCATCGTTTCCGTCCACCACCACGCCCGGCATATCATAACTGGTCGCCCGGATGGCGATATCCTGGATGGGCTGGTGCATCCGCTGGCTCACTGAGATCCCGTAGAGATTGTTCTCGCAGACGAAGATGACCGGGAGCTTGTGCAGGGAGGCGAAATTCAGACTCTCGTGGAAAGTCCCATTGTTGGAGGATCCATCCCCGAAAAAACAGGCCACGATCTGTCCGGAGTTGCGATATTTGGCAGAGAAGGCGGCCCCAACGGCGATGGGGAGTCCCCCTCCAGCGATCCCGTTCGCCCCCAAGATGCCCATCGCCATGTCGGCGATGTGCATGGACCCCCCTTTTCCTTTACAATATCCGGTGGTCTTCCCGAAGAGCTCGGCCATCATATAACGGACATCGGCCCCTTTTGCGATGACGTGCCCATGGCCGCGATGGGTGCTGGTGATATAATCCTCCCTCTCCAGGGCCCCACAGACGCCCGCGGCCACAGCTTCTTCTCCGATGTAAAGGTGGGCCAGTCCTGGAATCATTCCTCTTGCATAGAGGTCCTGGACCTGCTCCTCGAACATCCGGATCTTCACCATTACGGAGTAGAGCTCTATCGCCTTTTGTTTGGTGATGCCCATCTCCGTATCCTCCAGGCCCGTCAAACCCTTCCTAAGAAGACCCCCTTACGAACGGTATGGAACCGGAGGTCCAGCCGGCCAGCCCTCCTCCGTCTTCCCCGGCCCCAAAGGCCGAGTCGAGGGGGCGATCACAGTCCACAGGAATTTTTCCTGCAAAGGAGATACCAAAGCCCCCCATCCCCTGAAAAGAGCCACCCATCCCGCTGGTTTGAAGCCTCAAACAGGAGGTGGATATACCTGAGATAAAGCGGAAAAATGATCTTTTGATGTTCTATTTTGGGACATGTGTCCTATTTTGATACGTACTTTTGATCTTCCAGCCCGTACTCCTTGATCTTCCGATAAAGCGTGCTTCTGGAGATGCGGAGCTGTCTGGAGGCCTTTGCCTTGTTGCCTCCGTTCCTCTTCAGGGCGGCCTCGATAATCTCCTTCATCCCTTCCTGGAAGGAGACGGCTGGTGGAGTGGATTCGGCCCGGAATCGAATCCGCTGGGGAAGATGATGAGGCTCAATGGTCCCCCCTTTGGAGATGAGGACCGCCCTCTCCAAGCAGTTCTCCAGCTCTCGGACGTTTCCCGGCCAACTGTAAGCCTTTAAGATATGCAGGGCCTCCTCGGAAATTCCGGGGCGAGGGATCCTCAATTCCCGAGAATGTCTCTCCAGGATGTGATCGATCAACAGCTCCAGGTCCTCTTTCCGTTCCCTGAGGGGGGGGATAAAAATCTCCACCACATTGAGACGGTAATAGAGATCCTCCCGGAAGTTTCTGTTCTCCACTTCCTTGAAGAGGTCGGTATTGCTTGCCGCAATCACCCGCACATCTACCGAGATCGGGGCGGTGTCGCCCAGGCGGATGATCTCGTTCTGCTGAAGCGCACGCAGGAGCTTGGCCTGGAGGTCCAACGGCAGCCCGTTGATCTCATCCAAGAACAGTGTCCCTTTGTCTGCGAGCTCGAAACGGCCGATCTGGCCCTCCCGACGTGCACCCGTGAAGGCCCCCCCACGGTAGCCAAAGAGCTCGGCCTCAATGAGGTCGCGCGGAATGGCGGCGCAAGAGATGGCCACAAAGGGGCCGTTCCTCCGAGGGCTGGCATTATGGATCGCTTGGGCAAAAAGCTCCTTCCCCGTTCCACTCTCACCCACGATCAGGACCCTGGAGTTCGTCCTGGCTGCCAAGCCCGCCAACTCTATCTGCCTCCGAAACTCGGGGTCCCTACCCACGATATCCTCGAACCGGTACTTAGCGCAGTTGCCCCCGATCTTGTGGACCATGGTGAGGACTTTCTTCTTCTCCCGGAGGGTGAGTACGCACCCGGAGTCCTCCGATGCAGAAACATTAATGGGTGAAAGGGTACAGATATAGCTCTGGGATCCTTTTTGGGCAGAAAAATCGATCTCTTTATTGGCGAAAAATTTCCTTTTTGAAATAAACATAGAGAGGTCCGGTTTGCATTGAACAAGATCATCAATTCTTGTGCCTATAATATTATCTCCGTCAAATCCCAAAAGCTGCTTTGCAGCACGATTAATATGAGTGATCTTCCTCTTTTTATCCAGGGCTATGACTCCATCTGAAATGGAGTCATATATCGAATTTAGAAGCATATTAAGATTCTCTTTTTCCTTGATCAGTTCTCTCTCTTTCAGCTTGTTTTCAATAATGGCCGCTGCCGTGATGACCAATGCCAGCGTGTGCTGATGCTTCCCATTGGATTTGCCGGAGAGGGTAAGGACCCCCACCAGCCTTCCCCTGCCGTCCCGAATGGGAGCGGACGAGCAGGTCCAACGATGGTGGTAGACGTTGTAATGTTCTGCCCCGGTGATTTGGATCGGTTTCTTCTCTTCGAGACAGACCCCGATGGCGTTCGTCCCAGCGTGCCTCTCGGACCGAAGACATCCTGGCAAGTAATAATTTTCCTTCGCCATGCGGACCACGTCGTCGTCTCCACAAATCTTCAAGACCACCCCTTGGGCATCCGCCAAGGTGGTAATAAACCCTGTCCCCCGGACCGAGATCGCCAGCATCTCCATGATGGGCTGCGCAGCCTGGATGAGATCTTGATGCCTCCTCAGAAGACGTCTGAGTTCCCCCTCGGAGAGGGTGATCTGACTCCTTCGTGCATACGGATCCAACCCCCACTTCTTGCACCGCCGCCACGAGGCAAAGATCTCCTCACGAGGAGGGTTTTCAGGGATCCGCTCCTTTAGGACGTAGTCCTCCCATGCCCGGTACACATCGTCCTGGCCTTGGGCGACGAACGATGCCCTTGCCATGGCCATCCCTCCTTACTCCTCCCTACGGGACGAGAAGCTCCTTTGCCATCGTGAAGCAAACCATAGAACCCTTCTCCACTGAAGGTAGCCGCGTCTTCCGACCCCCCCCCACTGAGGCCCCTCTCTTTCTGGGAAAGATCCACTTTTGTAGGCTCGAAGAAGGAAAATTGTTTCGCGCGTCGCATGGGAACGAAGCAAGGATAGCAGAAAGCGTCACTTCCGTAAAACTCTTTTTGGGACCCAGATTGAGAGGCGGCATATAGGAAGCAGGGGGTTGCGTCAAGCCCGCTGGTTCCCCACTTCGACAGCACTTCTTCGGAGAGCGCGCTGAGGCGTTCTGCTCGAATTCCTTAAATTAATTGACTTTTTATAAGATCATGACATACCATAAAAAATGTTACCCCTTAAGATATAGGGATGTGCGAGGCAGTGTGAAATGCTTATCGACTCTCATGCCCACCTGGAGATGCCACAGTTCGAGGAGGATCTGGAGGAAGTAATTCAACGCGCGGCCCAGTACGGAATAAATCAGATCATCACTGTGGGGACCGATCTCAACTCCTCCCGAAAGGCCGTTTCGCTTGCCGAGAGACACCCTTCCCTTTATGCCGCCGTGGGGATCCATCCCCACGATGCAAGAAAATGCACTTCCGAGACTTTGGGCCAGATCAAAGGATTGGCCGCCCACCCCAAGGTCGTGGCCCTTGGGGAGATGGGACTCGATTTCTATCGCAACTTCTCCTCCCCGGAAGAGCAGGTCCGTGCCTTTCGCCAGCAGATCCGTCTGGCGAGAGAGTTGGACAAGCCCATCATCGTGCACAATCGAAACGCCCATGCCCTCGTCCTGCGAATCTTGAGAGAGGAGTTGGCCGAGGATGTGGGAGGAGTCATCCATTGCTACAACGGAGATCTGGCCACGGCCCAAGCCTGCGTGGAGATGGGGTTTTACATCTCCATTCCTGGCACCATCACCTTCAAGAACGCCACGCGGCTTCGAAACGTGGTCCGCAGCCTCCCCATCGATCGGCTCCTGTTGGAGACGGACGCCCCCTTCCTCGCCCCAGTCCCCTTTCGAGGCAAGCGGAATGAACCCGCTCACCTGCGGTTCGTGGCCGATCGGGTAGCCAAGATCCGAAAGATTCCCCTGGATGAACTCTCTCGGGCCACCTCAGCCAATACTCGAAATCTCTTTGGTCTGGATTCCATCCGTGAATGAGGTCCGCTCCTATCCCCGTCACGGGGCTCGATCGCACGGACGGACCTTTCAACTCTCTCCTGCCCAACTCCATCCCTAAAATTTAAGGAGGTTATACAGTGAAAAATGAGGATCTGAAGGAACGGACACGGAAGACCGCAGCGCTTTACTTTGAAGGCTGGAAGGGGGAGCGTCCCTACGATCTTTGGCGCCTTTTCGATCCTGAACTCGCCAAGGAACTCTCTCTCTTTATCACCGGACAAATGTACGCACGTCAGCGGATCCCCCATCCACTCCGTCAGCTGGTCACCATCGCTGCCCTGACCGTGCTGGAACGGACTGAGGAGCTTCGCCTCCACATTCACGCTGCACTCAATGTGGGCTGTTCTCCTCAGGAGATTGCAGAGGTGATCTTCCAGATGGCCACGTACGGCGGGATGCCGGTGGTCAACTCAGCCCTCAAGGTCCTCCGGGAGATCCTGGAGGAGCGGGGGATGCCTCCGGGGAAGACCGGATCGCCCTCCAGTTGAGGGGGCCGGGGTCTCGATCGCGGGATCGGGGTCAAATGGGAGGGGGAACCCGGGGAGGGAATCTCTGCCAGAAAGGAGCCTTTTGGGATCTAAATCTCGGCCTCCCAGGCCTTGGCAAGGACCCCTGGAAGCTCCTCCCAGCGCCGGGCCACGCCGAGCGGTCGTTCCCGAGGAGGGACACCGTCCCAACGGGGTGAGGGAAGCCGCTGCAGGATCTCACGGAACCGCATACCCCACTCGTCACGAGGGGACCACCCTTTCTGATCCGCATGGAGCCAGAAAAGCACCGCCCGCATCCCGATCCGACGAGCCGGGATGACGTCGTTGTCCAAGCGATCCCCCACCATGAGCCCCTCAGCGGGGTCCAGTCTCGCCTGCTCCAGAGCGAACCGAAAGATCATGGGATCGGGTTTGGCCACATGGTGTTCGGAGTCGATGACCACCACCTCGAAGAAGTCCAAGTAACCCCTCTCCTCCAGGAAATCGAGCACCTGGGGAGGCTGATTGGCCACGATCCCCAGACGAAAGCTCTCCCTCAACCGCTGCAGCACCGGGAGGCTTCCGGGAATAGGGTGGACCAATTCCCACCATCGACGCTGGATTTCTTCCGAAATGGCTTTTCGGACTTTGAGCCACCGATTGCCGTGACACCGCCGGCCCATCCGCTCCACGGCCTTGTGTCCGAATTCCTTGAGGACTCTCTCGAGGTCTGCGAAGAAACGGCCCACTTGGGCCTTGGGCCTGGTGGGGTCAATAGCTTGATGAATCAGGCGAAAGGCCTCGCACAGAAAAGGATCATCATCGATGAGGACATTGCCGATGTCAAAAAAGACCATCCGCTGATGAGGGCTCATCTCCCTTTCCAGCTCACGGGATGAAATGGTCTCCCGAGGCCACCCTTGGGGTGGATGAACCTCCCTCAGCGTCTTTCTCTCTGTCTTCGACGAGCGAGCATCCGGTTCCTTCTACGGCGGCTCTCTCGTTCCTTGCGACGGCGATACTCGCTGGGTTTCTCATAACTCCGCTTCAAACGGAGGGTCTTAAAAAGCCCCTCGTCGTTCAATTTCTTCTTCAGTTGACGGAGCGCCTTCTCCACATCGTTATCTACAACCTGAACCTCGAGACCACGATAAAAGCTCAACCCCTTCACCTTCCTTTCTATGGTCTTCTGACTGGGAACGGGCGAAAAATCAAGGGCCCAAAGCGCTGTGAATCCCTCTCCCTCCACTTTCCAGGAGGGAAAGTTCCATGGGCGCTCCCAGGCCCTATCGCCAACGGGACTAACCAACTATAAATCATTTCCAGCCACCTTTCAAGCTCTTTTTTCTCCGGCTTTACAGCAGGCAGAGAAGAGAAATAGAATGGCCCTCCGAAGCCCGAATATTCAAGATCCCATATGATGGATACGGCCGATGAAGTGGGTGCATCGGGGGGCTCTGATAGCAGGCCTAGCCCTTCTAGTCGGTCTCCTCTGGCGGTTGGGACCCGGGGCCTTGCTCCATCAACTCAGGGTCCTCGGAAGTGCGTGGCTTGCCCTTGTCGCCTTGGAGGGACTCGCAGAGGCCATGCATGTGTCGGGATGGCGCCATTGCCTCTCTGGAAGGCTCAGGCAACTCCCCTGGATCCGGATCGCCATGATACGGCAGGCGGGGATGGCCTTCAACTACCTCACCCCGACAGCTCACATGGGGGGAGAAGTGGTCAAGGGCTCCTTGCTCGTCCGGTGGGGGGGAGGAGCCGAAACGGCCAGTGCCATCCTGGTGGGAAAACTGGCCCTGGCTGCCTCGCAAATCCTTTTCGTGGCTGCGGGCTCTTCCATCGCCCTTTGGCTCCTCGGCCCTCCCTTGGAGGTGATCGCAGCCTGGCTGGGAGGGACCGCCTTGTTCTCTATGGGGATCCTGGCCTTCTTTATCCTTCAGAGGACAGGGAAGCTCGGCTCCCTCTTTAGGCTCCTCCATCGAAGAGGCTGGGGAGGAAGGGCCACGGAACGACTGGCCTCCTCTCTGCTTCGCGTGGACCAAACACTCTCCGGTTACCACCGGGATCGTCCAGGAGACCTCCTCAAGGCCATGGCCTGGCACATCGGGGCCTTCCATTGCGGTCTGATCCAGGCCTGGATCTTCTTTCTTGCCGCGGACCTGGCTCACCCATTGAGCTCCGGGCTTGTGGTCTATTTCCTTGGGACATGGTTCGACCTTATGGGGTTCATCGTTCCAGCGGGAGTGGGAGTTCAGGAGGGATCTCGGGTCCTCCTCTTTCACTCCCTGGGTCTTGCATCGGTCTCGGGCCTTGCCTACGGATTCACCCTTCGGATCCTCAAGGTCGTCTGGGCCGCAGTGGGACTTCTCTGCTACGGGCTGCTGGCCTCGGGAAGGGAGGAAGCAAGCCCATCGTAGGAATTCGGATACGAAATTTCCTTTTCTTTTTCATCGAAGTACGATATGGTCTTGCTACTTGACAGGCGCGTGGGTACTTCCATGGAGGATCGGAGATGAGCAAGAGAAGGGCCGTTTCTTTGTGGTTGGGGGCGATAGCCGCATTCCTCCTTTGGGGAGGTGCAGAAGGTATTGCGGCGGACAAACCCGTCTATACGCTGGAGCAGCTGATCCAGATCGCATTGGAGAGGAGTCCCGAGCTTAAAGAGGCGGAGCAGGATATCGTCATCGCGGAAAGCGATCTGGCTCAGGTCAAAGCGGCGCAGTGGCCGCAGTTGGATGTAGTGGCCGTCGGAGGGGTGGTCAACGACGCAGAACCCCCCATTGTTAAAGTGAACCCCAAGCCCGGAAGGGGCGACCGCTTGCTGGAGGGGGTGGTCGAGAAAAATCCCGAGGATCAATCCCGCATTGTCCCCTTTGGAAGGCTGGAACTCTTCCTCACACAGCCCATCTACACTTTCGGGAAGATCTCCCATCGGAAGGACGCAGCTCTGCAAGGGGTGAAGGTCCAGAAGGCGGCCCTGAAGAAGCGTAAGGCAGAGGTCGTTCGAAGGGTCAAGAAACTCTACTTCGCCCTCATCCTGGCACGGCAGGGAAAAGAGGCGGCCGCCGAAGCCGATTCCTTTGTGGACGACGCCCGCCAGCGGATCCGAAGGCTGTTGGAACTGGGCTCCCCGAGCGTGGATGAAAGCGACCTTTACCGCCTCGAGGCGTATGCGGCCGAGACGCGCCGGTTCAAGGCCAAGGCGGAGTCCGGGGCAAAACTGGCCTACCTCGCGCTTAAACAGGTTCTGGGGCTCGGTCCCCATGAAGACTTCGACATCGATCTCAAGGAGCTTCCCAAGGATACCCGTGCACTTGGGGATCAGAGAGAGTATATCCAAAAGGCCCTTCAGAACCGGCCCGAGATGGAGCAGCTGAAGTATGGACTGGAGGCGCGCCGTAGCCTGATCGAGGCCACCAAGGCCGATCTATATCCCACCATCTTCGCCGCCCTGGTGGGTTCTTTCGCCGGGGCCCCGGGAAGGGCCCATTTCGATGAGCCCTATATCGGTGACAAATACAATCATGCGGGGATCGGGCCCGTGGTGGGGGCCAAGTGGCATCTGGATCTGGGCATAGGCAAAGCCAAGGTACGGAAGGCCGTGGCCCAATACCGAAAGCTCCTCCACAAGAAGGAGTTCGCCGAACAGAATATCCCCCTGGAAGTGGCCAAGTACTATCAGGAGGCCCTGGAATATCGAAGCTCCTTCCAGGCCTTCGAAAAGGCCGCCAAGGCCGCTCGCAAGTGGATCGTGGTGGCCTTCGCCAACTTCGACATGGGGGTGGGGCCGGTCAAAGACGTCTTCGACGCCATCGAACGGTACGGAAAGAATCAGGGAGAGTTCCTTTACTCTCTATTCAAATACCACGTGGCCCTGGCGAATCTGAGCTATGCCATTGGGGAGGGAACCTGACGGGGACTCCTCCTGCGAGATCCGCCCCGAGAGAGGCAAAGATGCGCGGGCCTCTGGACTCACGCCCCAAAATCCAGGGGCGTATCCCCTTGATCCCTGCCGTGAGTTGTCCTGAGTGCTGGCCGTGAGGAGATGAAGAGGGGTTCCGGGCTTCTCCGCGTATGGATGGCCTGGGTCTTACCCAGGCCATATCTTGTTTTGGGCGCAGCGCTGCTGCTCTGCGCGGCCAGCATCTTCGTGACCGTAAAGCGTCTCGGTCTTGAGACGGGTCAGCTCGACCTCATCTCCCCCAAGCATCCCCTTATCCGGCTCAACGAAGAACTTCGGCCCTTCCGAGGCAGGGATGCCTTCACCGTTGTGGTCGAAGCCCCCTCTCCCCGCCAGGCCGTAGCCTTTATCCAGGATCTGGCCTCTCGGCTTCGGAACCAACCCCAATATTTCAAAGAGGTCTTCTATCGCATCGATCCTTCCACGTTCCGTCCTTGGGCCCTCCTTTATCTGTCGGCCGAGGATCTCCGACGCCTTGCGGACAGGCTGCGGGAGCACCGTTCTCTTTTGCGGGGCCTCATGGAAGAGCCTACACTGGAGCGTTTCCTCAAGTTGGTCAATCAGGAGATGGCCCGAAGGATGATAGGAGGGTTTTTCACGGACTTCCTGAAAGAGGAGGAGGTCCACCAAGATGAAAAGAGTGACCCCATGGATCTCCGATTCCTCATGCGGGTCCTGGAAGACCTCGGAGATTCAATGCGGGGAAGGGGAGTCTACCGATCCCCATGGCCCTTGCTTTTGGGGGAGGATCACTGGGACCCCGAGCTGGAAGGATACGTTTGGATCCAGGGAAAACGCTATCTTCTGGCTACTGTGACCCCCAGGCACGAGAAGGAAACATTCAACAAGGCCCGCCTCTCTCTGGAGCGCCTCCGCTCCTCCATACAGGAGGTCCTCCGAGATCATCCAGGCCTGGAGGTGGGCGTCACAGGTCAGGAGGCCCTGAAGACAGACGAGATGACCGTGGCCCTAGGCGATATGCAAGTGGCCACCTGGATGGCCCTTGGGGCCATCTGCTTGTTGATGATCCTCTTCCTCCGGACCGTACGGCGACCCCTTATCGAGATGATCTCCCTGGCCGTGGGGATGACCTGGACCTTCGGTTGGACGGCTTTGACTGTGGGCCACCTCAATATCCTCTCCATGGTATTCGCCCCTCTGCTTTCGGGCCTCGGGGTGGACTACGGCATACACTGGTTCTCCCGATTCGAGGAGGAGGAACAGAGAGTCCAGGGAGGGATCAGAGAGGTGATAGAGAGGGTGACCGAGAGGTCGGGACCCGGCATCCTCCTGGCCGGCCTGACAGCAGCCCTCTCCTTCCTACCCCTGGTCCTCACCGGTTTCAAGGGGCTGGTGGAGCTGGGCATGATCACCGGCATGGGTGTCCTGTTCACGCTCCTGGCGGACTTCACGGTCCTCCCGGCCCTGAGCCTCCTGATGGCGGGCAGAAGACAATCTCGAACAACTCCCACGACCCGAGGAAAGACGGATCTATTTCGTCTGACTCCCAAGACCTCCCGGTGCATCCTGGCAGCCGCGGTGATCTTCTGCGCCCTGAGCATCTGGGGCTCCAGGTGGGTCCACTTCGACCTCAACCCCCTCCACCTTCAAGCCAAAGACGCCGAATCCGTCATCTGGGAGACAAAGCTGCTCCGAGGCTCCAAACGCTCCGTGATTTACGCCTCCCTGCTGAGCCCAAACCGCACGGACGTCCTGGAAAAGACCCGGAAACTGGAGGAACTCCCCACGGTCGCCGAGGTGCAAAGCGCCTTCAGTCTCCTGCCCAAAGGTCAGGAGCCAAAGCTGGCGATCCTCAAGGGGCTCCGAGGTCTCTTTCCTCCTCCTACTCAAGGTCTGGAGGGTCCACCCCACGATCCTCAACCGGACGTCCCAGCCCTGAAGGAGACCCTCTCCCGGATCCTCTTCAAAATGCGGGAGGAGGAGGCAGGGCGTTGGGGGGCGGGAGGCCCTCTTCGAGAGCAAATGGCCGAGGTCCGGCTCCTCATCAAGGAGCTCCTGCCCCGTCTCGAGGAGTCCCCAGGGGACCTGTCGGGTCTGCGGGAATATGAACGGCGTTTTCGGGAGGACCTCGTCCGCATGTTGGAGATCCTCAGGGAAGGGATCGACTCCCGTCCCATGACCGTGGACGATCTTCCACCCCTCATCAAGGATCGATACATTCAGGACGGCAAATATCTCATCCGCGTCTATCCCAAAGAGTTCATCTGGGATAGGGAGCCCCTGAATCGTTTCGTCCGAGATATTCGAACCGTGGATCCCATGGCTGCGGGGGATCCGGTGACCCTCCACGATTTTACCTTCGCCTTCCGCCAGGCCTGTATCAAGGCCTCGCTATACGCCTTGACGGCCATAGGCCTGCTCTTATTGGTGACCTTCCGGAGCATACTCTCCACCCTTCTGGCCCTCCTGCCCTTGCTCCTTGGGACCCTCTGGACCGTAGGGTTGATGGGTCTTGTGGGGATCCACTTCAATCTGGCCAATAGCATCTTCATACCCCTCATTGTGGGAGCGGGGGTGGAGTACGGGGTCATCATCCTCTCTCGATGGAGGGAGGGGCGGATGGAACCTGGCCGCCTTCCCCTGAGCACGGCGAAGGGGGTCATCCTGGCGGCGTTGACGACCACGGTGGGGTTCGGCAGCCTGATGATCTCCCGGCATCAGGGGATCTTCAGCTTGGGCTTCCTGGCCTTCTCGGGGAGTCTTTGCGTGCTTGTGGCCGCCGTCGCGGTCCTCCCCGCCCTTCTTTTGGAGATTCAACGAGGTCGAAGGAATTCCAACAGGGAGGTAGCATCATGAGACTCAAGGCAAGAGGGATCGGCCTGGGACTGTTCGTATTGGGGATGATGGCCGCTTCAAGCGCCTGGAGCGGAATGGAGATGTCGGCCACCGAGACGGTTCGTGCTGTGCTTGAGAAGGCCATGGAGATCCAGACGCGACCTGATCTTCGAGGCCCTGAGCATCGAAGGGAAAGGGCGGAGGCCATACGCACCCTCATCGAGGACAACTTTCTGGAGGAGGAGATGGCCAAGGCCTCCCTCACATCCCATTGGGAGACGCTCTCTTCAGAAGAACGCCGGGAGTTTCAGGAACTCTTCCGGGTCCTCTTTCAGGACTCCTATACGCGGATGGTGCTCAACTTCCTGGGGAAGGAGACCATCGACTATCGAGGGGAGGAGATTCGTGGAACGACCGCGAGGGTCCAAACTGTGATCCTGAGGGCCAACGAACACATCCCCGTGGACTACGACATGGTGCATCGGGACGGCCGATGGTTCATCAAGGATGTCTGGATCGACGGGGTAAGCATCGTCAATAACTACCGAAGTGCCTTCCACCGAATGATCCTCAGGCGATCCTTCGCTGGCCTACTGGAGCGGATGCGCCTGCAGAGACGGGCCATCGAGTCCAGGGCCAAAGGCTCCTGACCCGATGATTCCTCTATAATCCACGATGATCAATGATGAGACCTTACATTCCCTGACAGGGCTTTGGGGTTAGGGGGGCGGCTGCTCCCTCAGGGCTTGGCACTGATTTTGGACAGATCGGCCATCCTTCGAAAGAGCCCCGCCACCTGAACCAGGAGCCGGAGGCGATTCTCCCGCAGCACCGGGTCCTCCACCAAGACCATCACCGCATCGAAAAAGGCATCGATTCGGGGCCGGAGGGAGGCCAGGACGTAAAGGGCCTCTAGGGGCTTCCCCTCCTCGAGGAGTGTATGGATCTCCTTCTCGGCCTTCCGCCCCGCCTCGAAGAGGCTCCGTTCCTCCTCGCTCTCGAATCTCGACGGATCTACCTCGCCTGCGGGGGCGTCCTTGACGATATTGAATACCCTTTTGCAGGAAAGGGCCAAGTCCTCGAAGCCTTCCTCTTTCATAAACGCATCCAGGGCCTGGAGCCGGCTCCATGCCTCCCTGGGATCGTCGAATCCCGCTTCGAGAACCGCCTCCACCGTCTCGGCGGCATGACCCTGGGAGGTCCATAGGTTCGCCAGTCGTACCCGGAAAAAGTTGAGGACCTCTTCCTGCACCTCCTCGGAGGGTCTCTGTATGCAAGAACTCACTCCCTCCAGGGCCCGCCTCACCATCCAGCTGAGGGTCAGTCCCATGGGACGTTCCAGGAGGATCGAAAGGATCCCCAGGGCCGCTCTTCGAAGGCCCAGAGGATCCCCCGCCCCTGTCGGGACCTCCCCTACTCCGAAGCATCCCACCAAGGTGTCCGTCTTGTCCGCTAGGCTCACCAGAGAACCTATCAGTGTGGAGGGCAAGCGGTCTCCTGCACCCATGGGGAGATAATGTTCTTGGATGGCTTGGGCCACCTCGGGATCCTCCCCGTCCAAAAGGGCGTATTCCCGTCCCATGACCCCCTGGAGGCTCGGGAACTCCCCCACCATCTCGGTGGTAAGGTCGGCCTTGCAGAGGGTGGCCGCCCGGTCCACTTTATGGACGAGCTCGGGAGCGATGCGTTGGGCCATGAGGCGTGACAATTTCCGGATCCGTTCCACCTTCTCCAAGGAGCTCCCCAGCTTGGAATGAAAAATGACCCCCTCGAGATCTTGTACCCGCTCGGCGAGAGGGCGCTTACGGTCCTCTCGGAAAAAGAACCGGGCATCGGATAGTCTCGCCCTCAATACCCGCTCGTTGCCCTCCCGGATCAGATCCATGGAGTCGGTCCGGATGTTGGCTATGTTGACGAAGTGGGGCATCAGCCTCCCCTGGCTGTCCTCCAGGCTGAAAAAGCGCTGGTGTTCACGCATGGCCGTGATCAAGACCTCTCTGGGGAGCTCCAGGAATGCCGGATCGAACCTGCCCACCACGGCCACAGGGTATTCCACCAAGTTGAGCACGATCTCCACCAGCTCTGGATCCTCCACGAGCCTCGCTGAGATACCCTCGGCAGCGCTTCGGGCCTCCTCCAGGAGGACTTTGCGGCGCTCCTCAGGATCCACCAATACATGGAGGCCCCGACACAGCCCGATATACGCCCCTGGGTTCTGGATCTCTACCTCCTGGGGGCTCAGGAAGCGGTGCCCTCGGGTGGTCCGCCCACTTCGGATCCCGGCAATGGAGCACGGAATGACCTCCTCACCCAACATGGCCACCAGCCAGTGGATGGGCCGGGCGAAGCGAAGTTCCCCGTCCCCCCACCTCATGGACTTGGGAAAGGGGATCGCCTCGATCCATCCCGGAATCTCCGAGGGGAGGACCTCCATGGCCAGCCGACCCTTCTGAACCTTCTTCACCATCACGTAAGTCCCCTTGGAGGTCTGCGTGGTACGGAGTTGAGACACAGAGACTCCTTGGGATCGTGCAAATCCTTTAGCAGCGGCCGTGGGATTGCCCTCCTCGTCGAAGGCGATGGAATAGGGAGGACCAATGACCTCCTCTTCCAAATCCGATTGCTGTGAGGCCACTTCCTCCACCAGAATCGCCAGACGACGCGGTGTGCCTAGGGGACGCACCTGGCCATGAGAAAGGCGAAGACGCCTGAGGGCATCCTTCACCGTGGCGGAGAAGCTCTCCAGGGCCGACGGGATAAACCCGGCCGGAATCTCTTCGGTACCGATCTCGATCAGTAGGTCGTTGGTCACCTTCACCTCACCCCCGCATCTGCATGTGGGACCCCGAAGGGTCCTTTAACTTCACTAACCTCTTCAGGATCAGACCCGCTCTTCGGGATCGAAGAGTCGCTTGAACTCCTCTAGGGCGTAGCGGTCCGTCATACCCGCGATGTAGTCGCACACCACCCTCTCCGGAGGCTCCTGCTGCGCACGGCGCTGATATTTGTCGGGGAGGAGGGTGGGGTTCTCCAGATAGGTCTCGAAGAGTCGACGAATGGTCCTCCGGGCCTTCAGCCTCATCCTCTCGACCTTGTAGTGGCGATAGAGCCTCTGATGCAGGAACTCCTTCAGCCGAAGGTTCTTTCTCTCCGTCTCCGGCGAAAACCGGACCAGATGTTGGCGGAAGTGCCGCACATCGTAAAGGTCCTTGATCCGATTCTCCTCGATCAGACTGAGAGTGTTTTCCACCAAGTCCAGGATCAAGTGGCCGATCAAGTGGCTGATGGTCTGGTATTTCTCCCTTTTGGGGTCGAGGCCCGGGTACTTCCTCCGGACCTTTTCGTTGACCTCCCTCCAGAGCTCCAGATCCATGAGATCTTCCCGATGGAGGTACCCGGCCTCCAGCCCGTCGTCGATGTCGTGATTGTTGTACGCAATCTCATCCGCCAGTTCGATGATCTGGGCCTCCAGGGTCGGGGCCAAATGGGGCTCGTATTCCTCGGGGACCCGGCTCGACGTTTGGAAGTCTCGACCCGAACGTTTGATCAACCCCTCGCGAGTCTCCCAGGTCAAGTTCAATCCAGGGAAGTTGGGATATCTCTCCTCCAGGACCTCCACGATCCTGAGACTCTGGCGATTGTGTTCAAATCCTCCGAAATCCTGCATCAACTGATCCAGCGTCTCTTCCCCCGTATGTCCAAAGGGCGTGTGGCCGAGATCGTGACCCAAGGCGATGGATTCGGCCAGGTCCTCATTGAGTTTCAGCCGCCGGGCGATCCCCTTGGATATCTGAGCCACCTCCAGAGTGTGGGTCAGCCGGGTCCGGTAGTAATCTCCCTCGTGATTGACGAATACCTGCGTCTTGTATTCCAGCCTTCGAAAAGCAGTGCAATGGATGATTCGATCCCGGTCGCGCTCGAAATGGGGCCGATCGTCCTTCAGGACCTCTGGATACTTTCTACCCCGTGATGCCGAGCTCCTCGCCGCATAAGGCGCCAGATCGGGTCTCTCCCACGAATCAGCGGATCCCTTTGGTCCCATAGCCCATTTCCTCGCTCCGTAGGGATCCTTCCCTCAAGTCCGCTTCCGTGGGTCGGAATAGGAGTCTTTCATAGAGTTCCAGGATGGACGAGACCACCCGATCCCACGTGAAGTCCTTTGCCCGTTCCTTGGCACGTCGGGCGAACTCGTCCCGCAAGGAGGGGGACTCCAGAAGTCGATGGATCCTCCCTGCCAGGCCCTCTGCATCTCCTTCGGGGACCAGGAACCCGGTCACTCCGTCCATCACCGTAAAGCCCAGTCCCCCCACATGGGAGGCGATGACGGGGGTCCCGCAGGCCATGGCCTCCAGGGCGACCATGCCGAAGGACTCGTAGCGGCTTGGAAGGATACACGCCTCGGAGGCCGCGTAGAAGAGAGGGAGCTCCTCCTGGGGCCGAGATCCCATGAAGAAGACCCGGTCCTGCAGACCGAGGCGCTTGGTTTGCTCACGAAGACGCCCTTCGCTTTTCGAGGGATCCGAGGCGTCTCGATCGCCGCCGATGATCAACAGGGCTGGACCCGGCTGAGCACCGTTGAATCGCTGTGTGAGCACTCCCATGGCCCTCAAAAGGGTGTCCAGGCCCTTGATGGGCTCCAGCCTCCCCACAAAGAGGAGCCAGGGCCTGGGATCGAGGCCTAAGGCCTGAAGGGCCTCTCGACGGTTCCGAGGGCGGAAGAGGGATGTGTCCACTCCGCAGGGAATAACATGGATCCGCTGGGGCGGGGCGTCGTAGTGCCAGATAAGCTGCGCACGCTCCAGGGGCTGGGAGGCGATGAGTGCGTCAGCCCTCGTCGCGATCTCCCATTCCCAGCGGATCCGCACCGAGCCCTCCAATTCTTCCCGCTTTCTGGCCGCCCGGTTCTTTAGAAACCCCAGTGTATGGAACATGTGCACCACGGGCACATTCCATCTTCTCCTCAACTCCAAGGCCGCCATGCCCGAGAGCCAATAGTGGCTGTGAATGAGATCGTACTTCCCCTCTCCCAACTGCTGGACCCGCTCCACAAAGGCGGGGAGGTGCTCCACAAGGCGGTACTTGTTGTAAGGCCTCTGGGGACCTGCGGGCACATGAATCACCCTGGCCCCGGGAGCAAGAGTACGGACCCGAGGCAAATGAGGATCCTGAGAGCGGGTAAAGACATCCACTCGAACTCCCCGTCTGGCCAGCTCCCGGCAGGTCTCCCGCACATAGACATTCATCCCCCCTGTTTCCTTGCCGCCCAGCGCGGCCAGAGGGCAGGTATGGGCGCTAATCACAGCGACCTTCACGGATGATCTCCTCCAGGCTGAGCAGAGAGCCTCAGGCGATAGAGATCTCGATCCCGAGCTCCCAGTCGATACTTGTAGGCCTCGCCTCCCCGCAGAAAGTCGTATTCCCGCAACCCCTCCCGTATCGCCTGCTGGAGTGTGAAAGCGACCACGGCGATCCCAGGGCTGAAGGCCTTATAGGAGGGGTGATACCCCGAATTGTAAAGCCCCCATACTCCACCGTAAACGAAAGAAAGCGTGGAGGCCAGGGGCGTGCCGTCGATCTGGATCCAAGCCAGCCTCACCATCCCCTCCCGAAAAAGCTTTCTGCCCACCTCGGAGAGAAAGGAGGCCCGTTTCTCGTTGAGGAACTCGGCCTTCTGTGGATCGCTCATCCTATGGAGACGACAGAAAATCTGAAAGACCCTCTCCCACTCCCGTTCCTCCTTCAGCAAATGGAAGGTGGGACTCAAGGCCTTCTCGATGCGCCGAAGCTTACGGCGGAGTTCATGTCGATCCTTCCCCCGAAGCCTCTTCCGAAGGAAGGTCTCCCAGTCTCTCTCCAAAGGCACGTAGGGAGAGGTCTCCTCCCAGATGATCTCCACGTCCCATCCTCGAACCAGCAGATCATTGTCGTCCGACAACGTGGGGGAATCCGCACGGATATAGTGGAGATCCAGCTTAAGGCTGGACCTCTCTTCCCGGTGGAGCAACCACCGATTCAATGCCCGGAACGCCTCTTCCTCCAGACCCTGCCAGAAAAGGAAGTCCAAGGAATCACAAAGATCCTCTCCCCCGATCCACTGGAACGATGCCCCCTCGGACCGCCGACGGAAAAGGGGAGCCACTCCCACCAGTCGGCCTTCCGGGGTATGAAAGGTAAAAAGGTAGAGATCCTTTCCTTCCCCGAAATGATCCCACCAGGTCTTTGACCATGCTGGGTGGAGAAAGGGAACAGCCGCCCAGCTGTGTTCCCACAGAAGTTTCCAAGGCTTGGATAGGGTCTGCAGGGCCTCCGGATCTCGATAAAGGCGAACTTCAAGCCCCATGAAAACGGCTCCAATCTTTGGACGGTAACACAGGCGATCTTCCATCGTCAATGGCCGATGACTCTTTGCGACAATGGCTCTCCCGTATCAGGCCATTGTGGGCCGTCCCTTTTCAAAACAGAAACCGACCGGGCCTGGATATGGCCCCTCACACCCTTCTAGAAAGGCCCGTTTTCCAGGACCTCTCCCCAGCTCATTGAATAAGGAAGGAAGTCAGCGGGGAGGAAAGGTCCTCACATAGGACCCATACTGTACAGCCGACTTCTTCAGGGAGGATTAATCCGTGGAGACCATCTGCAGGGTCTCTTCCGGCGGCGTCTCCTCCAAGGAGGAGACGGCGATGAGGCGGATCCGCAGGCGGTCGGGAGGAACAGGGACCGAGTCCCGCTCCAGGAAGAGGTGGGAGACCTCGGCCATACCTTCGAGGCGTTGGAGGACCTCACGATACCGCTCCAAGGGTATCTGGATGACCATCCGGCTTCGCACAACCCTGCCCGTCTTCCTGTGGCGGATCCCCATGAGGAACATGCGGCCACGAGCTTCCCGGACCAACTCTTGGATCCGATTGAAGACATCCTCAGATCCGGCCAGGTTCAACACGAGGTCATCCTGGAGGGTGGCCCTCCGAGTAAAACGTCTCTCCAAATCGGCCTCCAAGGCCCGAAGCGGGCGCATGAGCTCTTCGGCGTCGGGCAGGATCCGTTGATCGTTGGGGATCTCATAAGCGGCTACCGGAAAGGCCTCGATTCCTTTCGTGGAGAGGAGGGTTTCAGGTGAAAGTCCGTGAGGCTCGGGAGACCATGGGGACCAGCGGGCGATAAAGAACCCTACCACGACAACACATAGGGAGGCCGCGATGGACAACGGGACCCATCGGGGCGCTGGAAGGAGCCCCTCGGCCAGACGTCGCCAAAGGGATCGCCTATGGATACGTGCACGGATGCGATCCAAGAGCCCTTCCGGCACCTCCAATGGCTCCAGCTCGGAGAGGTATCGGACGGTCTGGCGGTACTTGACCCACGCCTCCGCACAGAAGGCACAAGTGTCCAAGTGAGCCTCCAGATCCGAGACTACATGGGGTGAAAGCTCCCCATCGAGCCAGGGAAGGAACAGGTGCTGTACGGTCTCACACTTAGGGTGAATCTCTCGTGTTTGTCCCGTCTTCATCCCCTAGTTACCCCCATTCTCTCCAGAATCTCTTTGAGTTCCATGCGAGCCCTGTGAAGCCTCGATTTCAGGGTCCCCTCAGGGAGCCCAACGACTCTTGCAATCTCCTGATAGGACAGCCCCTGGATATCCCGAAGGACCACCACCTCTCGGTAATCCTTCCTCAACATTCCGAGAGCCCGGTGGACCAGAAGCTGAACTTCCTGCTTGAATAGCACCTCTTCTGGGATATCCCCTGGATCCCTCAGATCCTTGTCCACGGAACCCTCGTCGGTGGAAACTGGGCTGTCCAGAGATTCCTTGGCATGATGATATCGTCTCTTGAGATATTTGAGACGGTTTCGACAATGGTTGAGGGTCACCTGATAGATCCAGGTTGAAAATTGAGCCTTCCCTCTGAATTTGGCCAGATGGCGGAATACATTGAGGAAAACCTCCTGAGTCAGATCCTCCGCTTCTTCCCGTTCTCCCAACATCCGGTAGGCAAGATTGAAGACTTTCTGTTGATAGGCCAAAACGATCCGTTCGAAGGCCTGAACATCTCCACGTTGTGCTTCCTCGATCCATCGCTTTTCCCAGTCTTCCTGCCCTAACGTAACAGATTCCACCTGCTTCGAAGGATCTTGTTTTTTTAGACAATGGTCTTTCAAGATAAGTTCCAACGGAAAGGACCTTCTGTCATCTCACTCCAAAAAAGAAGTCCAATGGCTTTCGTTCCCCGGGGGTTTTCATAATAGACCGATCAAAAGTCGGTATCGATTCCATCGTGACGAAAGCCTTCCTCGTGTCCCAATCCACCACGTTGTGAAAAATCTCTTTGGATCTCTTCCAGGCGGAAGAAATATGCGGGGACCGTACCTCTCGTCAGCACCTCCTTCATACTCCTTTCAAGATCTGTCTTGCGATGACCATCCTCTGGACTTCTGAGGTCCCCTCGTAGACCGTAGTGACCCGGGCATCCCGATAGATACGTTCCACCTTGTAGTCTTTGATGTACCCATACCCCCCGAAGATCTGGGTGGCCCGGAAGGCCACGCGGTTGACCATCTCGGAGGCGAACAGTTTGGCCATGGAGGCCTCTTTAGTGTAAGGCTTCCCTTCGTCCCGCAGAGAGGCCGCATGGAGCGTCAGGAACTTGGCGGCCTCGAACTCTGTGACGCTGTCGGCAAGCATCCACTGGATGGCCTGAAAGTTGGAGATGTACTTCCCGAATTGCTTCCGCTGCTTGCTGTAGACGACGGCTTCGTCGATGCAGGCCCTGGCCATACCCAAAGACTGGGAGGCGATGCCGATGCGGCCGCTGTCGAGGGCTGACATAGCGATACGAAACCCATCCCCCTCCTCTCCCAGGAGGTTCTCCCGCGGCACAATGCAATCCTCGAAGAGGATCTCCGCCGTGTTGCTGGCCCTAAGGCCCATTTTCTCCTCAACCGTCCCTACGGAGAAGCCGGGAAAGCCAGGCTCCACCAACAGAGCGCTGATCCCACGATGGCCCGCCTCCTGCTCCTTGGTCCGGACGATCACCACCAGGATCCCTGCGTAGCTCCCATTGGTGATAAAAAGCTTGGTCCCGTTCAGCACGAAATGGTCACCCTGGACGACGGCCCGAGAACGTACACTGGCTGCATCTGACCCTGCCCCGGGCTCGGTCACAGCAAAGGCCCCTAGGATCTCCCCCTTGGCCAGGGGAACCAAATAGCGCTGCTTCTGCTCCTCAGTGCCGAAGACCACCAGGGGCTCGCAGGCCAGGTTGCACACGCTCATGGTAACCGCCGTGGAGGGACAGGCGTAAGCGATCTCCTGCATGGCCAGTGAGTAGCTCACTGTCCCCACGTTGGCCCCGCCGTACTCTTCGGGGACCATCATCCCCATCAACCCGAGTTGGGCCATCTTCTTGAGGATCTCCCAAGGGAAGGCCCCCTCCCGGTCCAGGCGGGCGGCGATGGGTTCAATCTCGCGTCTGGAGAACTCCCGGGCCATCAGTTGGATCATCTGCTGCTCGCTGGTGAGCTGAAAGAGCATGCCCCCACACCTCCGCACTGAGCGTCCCCTGGACTAGATGTCACACATGGGACGACGTCTCAGGGGGTATAGACCACCACGATCAACTCCATGGGGACCTCACTGATGTTTCGAAGGCGATGACGAATCCCCGAGTTGAAATGAACACTCTGTCCCTCTTCGAGCACCTGACGGTGATCCCCCACGTAGATCTCCAAGGTCCCCTTGAGGACGTAGATGAACTCCTCCCCCTCATGTTGATATTCCACCATTCGATGATCCGAATGAGGATCGATGCAGACCCGGAATGCCTTCATGTGTTTGGTCTTGGCACCAGGGGTCAGGGGGGTATAAGCATAGGCCTCGGTTCTTTTCTGATAAGCCTCCACTTTTCGCTGCCGAGCCTCCTCTTCCTCGGCACTGAGAAAGGACCCGGGATCCACTGCCAGTGCCTTAGAGATCCGGATCACTTCCGAGACCGTGGGAATCGCACGGTCTTCCTCGATCTCCTTGAGGCGCTCGAGGGAACAACCCGTATCGTTCGCCAGGGTCTCCAACGAGAGGTCGTTCTCCTCCCGAAGGGCCTTCATCCGAGAGCCGAAGCTCTTTTTCCTCTTCCTCTTTCTCTGTTGGGGCATCTTCCTCCTCCGTACGCTGGATCTCCATTCAAGACGTGACCTCCCAGATCACGCCTCAGATCCTTCCCTCCCTTAGGTGGAACGTCCCCCCTCGGGGAGACCGACTCCGCCCAACGAAGCCCCCTGTTCTCCCAGCACATCCTTCAAGTGTCCCCACATGCCGTTGAGCCGCTCAGGCAGGTTCACCAGACGGATCCTCTGACTCCATTCCTGCAGCCGCTCCCTCGCCTCCCGAATCAGGAGGTCCACCGCGGCCGGAGATAGATGATGGACCCGTTCGAAATCGATGACGATACTCCGCCCCGTACGGACGGCCCTCATCACCCGTTTGATTAAGGCTCGTGTGGATGTCCGGTCCATGGCTCCTTCCAATTGAAAGAAGATGGTACGCATGGGTTCGTGATAGGCCGCCCGGATGCGAAGCACGTTCCACGTCTCTCGGATCCACGAGCTGCCCCGCTGCAGGGCCTCGTCTGTGACCGTGGGCAGCAACGAGCGCACCTCCCGGATGGGGATGACGCCCTCGAGAGATTGCAACACCTTGGCAAGAGGGCTCACCTCTCCGGGAGGGATTCGGCGGGCGATGCGGCGAAAGGTCTTGTTGAGCCCGATATGGGGAAGAAGACGTCTGCCGGGCGGAAAGAAGAGCCTCCGGGCTATGGAACCCCAGGAGTAGACCTCCTGGCAGACCCACTGAAACCCCTTCTGTAGGGTCTCAGGGCTCATCATCCGGGGCTGGAAGACCACATGCATCCCGTCGTACTTGTGCCATTGTTTGGTGAGGATCCTCCCCTCTCGATCCAGCCGTTCGTACAAAGGAGTCCCCGGAATGGGAGTAAGGATGAAGAAGACAGGTAACGGGATCCGATTCTGCTCGCAGAATCGAACCGTCCGCTCAAAGGTCCCCTCGTCGTCGTGCTCCAGCCCGAAGATAAAACTGGCGATCACCGTGACCCCGTGATCCCTCAAGGTCTTCAAATCCCGTTCGTAATCCTGCACCCGGTTGGTCCGCTTGTGCACATCGCGGAGATTCTGTTCACTGAGCGACTCGATCCCCACAAAGAGAGAATAGCAGCCGCTTTTCACAGCCAGATCCAGAAGCTCCCGATCTCGAGCGATGGAGAGGCTGGCCTGACTCCCCCAGCGGATCCCCAAGGGAATGAGCCTTCGGAAGAGCTCTTTGGCATAAGAGGGATTTCCCACTATGTTGTCGTCCACGAAGACCACGAAGCGCTCGCCCAAGGCCTTGACCTCTTGGACCACCTCCTCTACGGGGCGGGTACGGAAGGTCCGGCCGAAAAACCGGGAGACCGAGCAGTAATCGCACTGAAAGGGGCAACCGCGGGCGGTCTGGACACAGGCTACCCTGTCGTAGGCCTCCATTCTCAGGAGGTCCAACCTGGGCCGAGGGAGACCTCGAAGATCCGGGTGGCTTCCGGCCCGATAGACACGTCGAAGGCATCCCTTTCTGGCGTCTTCCACCACCGTGGGCCAGATTTCCTCCGCCTCGCCCACCACCACCGAATCCACATGCTGGAGAGCCTCCTGAGGGAGCAGGGAGGCATGGATCCCTCCCATGACCACGGGGATCCCTCGCTGTCGAAACCGACGAGCAATGGCGTAAGCCGCAGGGGCGTGCATGGTCATGGCCGTCAAGCCCACCAGGTCCACGGGCTCCTCGTAGTCGATCTCCTCCACGTTTTCATCCGTGACGACAACATCGACCTCCGGCGGAGTCAACGCGGCCACCGTGGGGAGGGTCAAACGGGGGAACCAAAACGAGCGGATGTCCTCCACGTCCTGTTCGGCCCATTCTCCCCGGAATTTAGGTTCGATCAATTTGATGCGCACGTACCACCTCCAAATTCTCCTTGTGGGTTATTAACGCAGGATCTTCAAACGCTGCCCTGCATAGATGACATCCACGTCCTGGAGCCCGTTCCATCGCTTGAGCTGCCTAAGGCTCACTTTGTACTTCTGAGCGATGCCCGAGAGAGTCTCTCCGGGGCGGACTCGATGGACGAGGACCCGAAAGTCGGCTCTTTTCACATGGCGTCCCCGCCGTTTCCTCCAGTCCTCCAGAAAGGCCGACGCTGCTGCGGCCTTCCCTGGAGGAAAATAGAGGGTATAGCGCCCTTGAGGAAGGAGGGTCATCCGAAGATGAGGGTTCCGCTCCCTCAATTGGCGAAAAGTCATACCGCAAGATTGCGCCAGATCCACCAGATCCAATGTCCCGGACTGGATCTCCACGTTCACCGGCTCCATGGGCAGCGGGGGATAGAGCTCTTGAGCGGCGAGTTCAAAGCCGTATTGCTTAGGATCGCTGAGAATGACTTTGGCCGAGGCGATTCGAAAGACATACCGCTCCGTCTCCAGGGGAAGCACCAAGTCGAAGTAGGACTCCACCCGTTGTCTCTCAAGCTCCTTCTGGATCCGCTTTTCTCCGGCATTGTAAGCGGCCACCGCCAAGAACCAGTCGCCGAACATCTCCTTCAGGTCCTTTAGATAGGCCAACGCGGCCTCGGTGGCCTTGAGTGGATCCCGCCGTTCATCCACCCACCCATCCTTCCGGAGCCTATACTTCCTCCCGGTTGAGGGAATAAATTGCCACAGCCCTACGGCTCCGGCCCGAGAACGAGCCATGGGCCGAAGGGCGCTCTCCACGATGGCCACATATTTGAGGTCCTCGGGAAGGCCCTCCTGGCGGATCCGCGCCTCGATCATGGGGAAGTAGCGATGAGCGCGCTTGATCCAAAGAAGGACCTGGGGAACATCGTCCACACAGAGGAGAAACTCCCGATCCATCCTCTCCCAGACGTCCCGTCGTTGAAGAGGAAGCGGCTCTCCGAACAAGGAGATCTCCGGCGGAAAACGGTAGCGGTCCAGGCTGGTGAGGCGGGAGATGCGTTCGATACGATCGGAGGTCTCCGAGAGGGCCTGTCGAAGGAGATCCATCTCCCGACTCAGGCGCTCGACGGCCGCTTGGAGGTCCCGGTCCGTATCAAGCTCCTGCGCAGGGGAAGGTCCTGAGACGCACAGCAGGACCAAGGCCCACAGCGGAACCATATAGCGAAATCCCACGGCACGAAGCGCCCGCCGAACGGGATGGAGCCCGATGAGTACCTGAGGAGGTCCGCAGTTCAATGGTACTCCGAATCTCCCTCTTTGGCCGGAAACGGCACCTTGATAAAGGGAATCCCCTCTTCCTTGAGTATCCGTTCCTCCTCCTCGGTGGTGGTGCCCCGAATATTGCGTTTTTCCTCTAATCCGTAGTGCATCTTCAGGGCGGTCTTGGCGAAGTCCGTCCCTACATCCTCGAAGTGTTTCTCCAGGGTCACACGGAGGGCATGGAGGAGCTCGCCCAGAGAGGCCTTGGAGCCCTCTTCGGTTCTCGATCCCTCGTCCTTTGGGCTTCCCCCCCGACTGCGCAAAATTCCCCCTGTGGTGAGATGTTGTTCCACATCTCTGCTCCCGCATACAGGGCACTCCACCATCCCCCTATGGAGTTGCTCCTGGAAGGCCTCGTGATCCTGAAACCACCCTTCGAATCGATGTCCTTCCGAACAGATGAGGTCGTAGATGATCATCTCTTTGCCCTTTTCGGCACTCCTTCCGGGGGAATCGCCTCCTCTGAATCTGTCGTCCTGCCTCTGCCTCGAAAGGCTCCCAGGAGATGCCTTCACCCCGGAAAGACTCCCAAGTTCCACCCTTGGAGGATTTCATGATGGCCCTGGAAAAACGGCCGGGGCCCCTTTCTCCAATCTTTCCTTGAGCTTGCGGGCGATGGGGAGGTCAGCCTCGGCCAGTGGCATCTCCAAAAGCTCCATGGGTTCGACCCATCTATGGGCCCTATGAAACCGCAGACGTATTTCACCTCCGTTCCAGTGACACCAGTAGGCCAGCAACAGGATGGCCCGATCCGGATAGCGATGGATGACGGCATGAAAGATGTCGAGGACCCGGACCCGGATCCCCAGCTCCTCCAGGAGCTCTCTCTCCAGACAGGCCTCAGGTGTCTCCTCGTATCGGATCTTTCCCCCTGGGAACTCCCATTTGAGAGAAAGGGCGTCCCCCTGCGGCCTTTGGGCCAGAAGTATGCGCCCCTCACCATCGAGGATGATCCCCGCTGTAACGGGGAAAGGCCAGGGAGCTCCACTTGGGCTGACCATGGGGGTCCTTTCGAACCTTGGGGGTTCAGTGGTCAAGAAAAGGCTCAGACCTCGCAGACCTCACCCGGGTTGAGGACCGTCACCTCAATGCCGGTATCCTCCATCAATGACCGAAAGCGGTCCGCGCTTTGCTCCAGAATGGGGAATGTCTGAAAGTGCATGGGCACCACCCGCTTAGGACGGAGGAGCTCCGCCGCCCTCTTGGCCTGCAGGGGATCCATGGTAAAGACCCCTCCGATGGGGAGCAACGCCACCTCCAGAGGATAAAGCTCCCCATAGAGCCTCATGCTCTCGAAGAGGCCCGTATCACCGGCGTGATAGACCCTCCTTCCGTCCTCCATCTCCACAATGTAGCCGCAGGAGACGCCAGTGGCAGTGGAGTGAACGGCCTGGGTCATGATCACCTTCAAACCCTTGACCTCGGCCGTTCCGCCGACGTTCATACCGGCTCCGCCGAAGACCACGCGATCGTCGGGGAGGTTGCAATCGGCTTTTATACGGGCCGCGGTCTCTACATTGGCCACCAGGATCGCCTCGGTCCTCTGCAGGATCTCTCCTACACTGCCGGCATGGTCGAAGTGATCATGGGTCACAAGCATCAGGTCCACAGAGGAAAGGTCCGAGGGCTTGAGAAAGGATGTTGGAGCATCTAACCATGGATCGATGAGTATAACCTTGCCTCCCGGGGAGGTCAGCTCGAACCCCGCATGTCCCAGCCAGCGAATCCGGATCTTTCCCGCCATGCCATCTCCTCCTTGACTTCTGGTTTCGCAAACCAAGCCGATCCCATGCCCACCTCCGGGACATGAAACCTTTTCCGGAAGTTCGTGCGAAACCTCTTCTCCTTTCGGTCCATCTTACTGAAAACCGGGGGCGATCTCAACGTTGGTCCGATGACCCGCTGCCATCTCCGGTCCCGAAGACCATCGCCACATAGCCCACAAAGTCCTCTCCGGGGAGCACGTCGGAGCTGGTGGCATAGTCCAACACCCGGGAAATTCGAGCGCCCAAGGCCTTCATGCAGGCCACAGCTGCGGCGGCCGCCCCCGGACAACAGGCGTTACGATGGGAGAGCCCCTCCTGAAGGATTCCCTCCGGATCCATCTCCTCCATCCTTCGGATGACCCGGGGGTCCTGGACCTCGCGTACCCATCGCTCCGCTTCAACCCCCCTTCCCCGGGGTGTAAATCCATAGCTCGGGCCGTAGTGCGTCAGATCCGTAGAACCGACCACAAGCACGCGCCTCTTGAGAGCCAATGCCTTCTCCGCACACCGTCTCCCGATCAGGATCCCCTCCTCGGTGGGAGCCGGGGCTATGGGCAAGATCCTCACCCCCGGGAAGGCGAATGCGAGCAAGGGGAGCTGAAGCTCCCGGGTGTTGTCCGGGAGGCTCCATGACCCCTCTTCGAGCTGAAAGCGGAATTCGCCTCGAAGGCACTCGGCCAACTCCTCGTCCACAGCCAGGGGGCCGAAGGGCGTATCCCACGAACCGCCGGCCATGAGGAGATGGGGGTCATCAGGGCTCAGATGGCCCCCTAAAAGAAGGATGGTCTCCGGTGGAGGGAATCTTCTCAAAAACCCCACCACCATGCCGGCCAGCCTTCCGGAGAAGGTCCAGCCCGCATGGGGGACGATTCCCCCCAGCGGTTCTTCAAATCCTGGAGGCGGCTGTGGGACCGCTTGGAAAAAGGACTGGATCTCCTTTCGACAGGCCTCGGCCGAGGCAGGATACCACGATCCTGCAAAGGCTGCACGTCGGACGCTCATGATATGCCCCTTTCTTTCAAAGGCAATCCCTCAGCGGACCGAAGGCCCGGACAGGCCCTCTCAAGTCTGGTCCGCTTCAAGCAACCGTCTGAGATCCTCCACCACACGGGAGAGAACAGGCCCTGCGTTTCCATAGATCACCGTATCGGCCAAGGAGTCCTGGGGAGTGGGGTCCCGATTGACAATGGCCAAAAACGCCCCGGCCTCCTTGGCCACCAAGGGCAGAGAGGCCGCGGGCTGGACCACCAGCGAAGAGCCCACTACCAAAAAGAGATCCGAGGCCTCGGCACGCCGAAAGGCCTCCCTCGTCTCCTTCTCGGGCATGCTCTGGCCGAAGGATATAGTGGCAGGCTTCAACAGCCCTCCACAGGTGTCGCACCGAGGGTCTTCCTCCCCCGCTGAGATGCGCTCTTGGATAGGATCCCTCTCATAAAAGAGGTCGCATTGGAGGCATTTCACGGCTAGAGCCGTGCCATGGAGCTCAATCACCTTGTGGGGATCGATCCCAGCGGCCTGGTGAAGCCCATCGATATTCTGGGTGATCACGCAGTCCAGTTTGCCCAGTCGTTCAAGCTCTGCCACAGCGCGATGGGCGGCGTTGGGCTTAGCCTTCTTGAGGATCTCATAGAGGGTCGTACTCATCTGCCAGTACTTGACCCTGGCCTCCTTGCTGGAGAGAAACCGCTGGTAGGTGAAGTCCTCGGGATTGTATTGGCTCCAAAGTCCGCCGGGGCTCCGGAAGTCCGGGATGCCGCTCTCGGTGCTGATGCCTGCCCCCGTAAAGACGACCACCTTCTGGGAACGGGCGATCCTGCTGGCCAGCTGTCGCTCTCGGGAATCCATGCCGCCTCCTGGAAACCGAGGAGATTTTTCGGTAAGATGCCGTATGGATCCAAAGGTCTTTCCCTTTTTACCATACTGCAGTGAGGAGTGCCAATGATCGGACAACGTATCCCCCACCGGCTGCTCTCCCCCGCGGATGCCCTGAAGGCCCTGCGAGCCCTCATGGAGAGCGGGGCTCCCAAGTGGTTCCTGGATATGGGATCATCCACCGCCGTCACTCTCCTGGCCGCTCGTGGGACCACCTTTTCCAAGCGCACACCCTATCAGCAGTTGGACATCTTTGAGGCCGAAGACCTTGGTCTTTGCATGGTGCTGGACGGGAGAATCCAGCTTGCCCAGAGCGATGAGAGGATCTACCACGAACTTTTGATCCACCCCGCCTGCGTGTTCCATGGTTCCCCGAGAAGGGTGGCCGTGCTGGGAGGCGGAGACGGCTGTGCTGTCCGGGAATTGACCAAGTACCGGGAAATCGAAGAGATCTTTTTGGTGGATATCGACGAGGAGGTCGTGGAACTCTTTCGAGACCGATTCCGGACGATCAACGGCGGGGCCCTCATGGACCCTCGTGTAACCCTGGCCTGTGAGGATGCTATGGCCTTTCTTCAACGTCAGGACCGCCCCTTTGACCTGATCATCTCAGACCTCACCGAACCCTTCGACCCCTCGGAACTGGCCGGAGAACTCTCCTTCCATCTCTACACCCAAGACTTCTATGCCTTGATTCAGGAAAGACTCACCCCGGAGGGCATCTTCGTTTGCCAGACAGGAGGAGCCCTATATCAGCCGGACCACGATCGATACCATCTCGAGCTCGTTCAAGGCATCCGGGCCTCTTTCCCCCATGTGACCACTTGCTATGAGTTCATCCCCTCCTTTTCGGAGCTTTGGAGCATCACCTTGGCTGCTCGAAGGCCCCTTGAGATCAGCTGGGAAGAGGTGGATCGGGAGCTGAGTCGGCATGGGATTGAAAATCTCTGGTACTACGACGGAAGCGCTCACGAAAGGGCCTTCCGCCCGCCCAAGCCTCTGCGTTTTCCTCGCCCAGGTGCCAAAGGCCCTAAGAAAAGGCCGCGGCGTTGAGACAAGACCCCGGGGCGGAAATGTCCCTCAAAGCATCCATCCCATGGGAGACCGAAGCAGCCCAACAGTTCGTCAATAAAGAATAAAGTGCCGGATTTTCGACATTTCCGTCGACTCCCAGGCCGTTCGAGTGCCCTCCGACTTGGAAGTGTCTCTCTCCTCAAGATCCCGCCTATAACTGCTTGACAAGGCCTCCCTCTTTGTATTTTATAGAGAGAAATTCTTTCTCTGATCAGGATTCATGAGGAAAGAAAGATCCTCCTCCATATCTACGAAGCCACTTCGGACCAGAGCTACTGGGTCACGCGGGACTGCCGCCGTCAACAGGTGTCCTCAAGGCAGGGATGAATTCTATTTCCAGGGAATGGATGAGGCCTTTAAGCGGTGGCCGGACGAGATGTGGGCGGCAAAGGGAAAGCCCAGGCTTTGGGTCAAGCTCTATGACCGAGACGGGGTGCAGGTCTGGAGGGATATCGCCTACGGATACCTGAAGTTGAAGACACCGGAGGGGATCCAAGAGGGCAAGGACGAGGTGTGGGCAAATGGAATCCGGGCCGTCTTTCGAAGAGGAACTCTGGAGATCTTCTTTAAGCGCCCCGAATCAGAGCCCTCTCAGGAGACGAAAAAGTTTTGGGAGAAAGACACCGTCGGCCTCGAGATGAAAAAAGAGCCATCTTTCCCTCCCCGTTGATCCCGCGTTTCTCTCGGGGCGTGCTGGAATTGTTCGTTTATCTTTTCAGTTTTGAGCTTGTATCACACAGCCAAAAATGGGTTGGATAGTATAGTTTTCATTCTTTTTCGGCCTTCACGATTCGATAAATATCAGACACATCTTCTACTTCAATATTTTTGAAACCTGCCGATTTAAGATTGCCTACTATTTCTTTCTTTGTTTCAAATGATGAAGCGATTTCACCTTGAGCCGAAAACAAACCCAGTCGGCCTTTGTTGACAAGATGGTTATAAATCTGTTTGTAAATATTTCTTCGCTGCTCCGAAGTAAAATGAACAATTGCAAATGAACTGATGATGCTATCAAATTTCGCATTCTGGGGTAACGCTTCAGGAAAGCTGCCAATTATAATTTCAATATTGGCCAATTTCCTACGGCTGATTTTTTGTTCAAATCTAGCGATCATATCGGGGCTCAAGTCTATCCCGATAATTTTTTTAGCGATTTTAGAAGCATAGATTGTACTGATCCCGGTTCCGCATCCAATATCTAGTGTGATGTCTCCTTGTTTTACTACAGAATTGATCATTTTTTTCATCTCTTTTGCAAAAGCCGGATCTATACGGACTGAAAAGTCATACCAGGGACTCCAGACTCTATAAAAGCTGACAAGCTTGTTAGGTTTTCCTTGATAGCTTCGTGTAAAGTCGGTCGTTTTAATATACAATTTTCTAAAAAATCTCTGAACGTTCATATTCGCAATATCCTAATATCAATAACAATGAATAGCCCAGTCTGGCTGCTTCAGCGATGATCCTCTCTGCACGAATTCTCCCTAACCCTCTCCCTTTGTATCGGTCTTTAACGAAAAGTCGCTTCATCTCGCACACATGGTCTTCTAGTTTTCTCAAACCAACACATCCGACCGACTCTTGCCCATCTACAGATCGACTCCTAAGAGTCTTTGATATTCCCGAAAGAGATGGCGTATCTCTTCGAAGTGCTCTGGGGTTTCTGCATAAATGATTTTCATTCTATGTTCCCGTCTGATCAGACTTAAGACTTAGGTGGCAAACCCTCCATGTGTCAGGCTTCATACGCCTGTTAGAGGTCTATTCTAGCCATAGCTCGAATCTCTGTTCATTGATCTCTTTTCCCCACTGGGTTCCTTTATGTTGTTCAACAAGTTTGAAACGGGTCTTCTCGTAAAGGTGTCTCGCAGCGTTGAGTCCTTCAAAAGTTCAAAGGTATATCCTTTTGAAACCCTTGCTCCGGCAAAAATCGATCGCCGTATATATAAGTCGATTGCCGACTCCTTTTCCCCGAAAGGCATCGGACACGATGAACCACCGGAGATGCGCCCCCTCGCTTTCAGCATGAATCCCGTCGATGATAATGGAACCTTCGATACGGCCATCCACCAACGCAGTCCAGAAACCGTCGCGGTTCTCGTCATAGCGCCTGAGAAACTCCGAGAGTTCAGCGGCCACTTTAGCCTCAAAAAAGAGACCGAATCCCCAATGTTCGTGGTAGTAGGCACCATGGAGTTCAGTGATTCGGCCGATCGAGCCGGGGATATAGCCTCTTGCTATCTTAATCTCCCACATAAAAACCCCTTTTTCGACCTACGCAGCATACCGACAATAATAGATTACCCCAAAGAAAGCGAGGGGGTTTGATTTTGAAACGACCATGTGCTCCACGAGGGACAAGTATCCAGGGCCGAATGTTCGAGATGGCGTTCCGCACACTGACGGATTTGAACCTAACCTTTAAAAACCAGCAGTTACACGGTACTAACTTCTCATGCCCGCCCCGCCAAGGCGGGGCGGGGCACCCTTGATGGATGAAAATGCTTGCCAGATGCGAGGATCAATGCCTCTATCGGAGAGGAGCGCTTCAGTCACCCCCGTTTGGGAGGCTGAAGCCTCCCCTACCCAATCAAGACCAAATAGACAAAATAGACAAGAGACTATTTTCTACGTAACTGCCCATGTCACGCTTGGGCGTGACACCCTAGAACTCATGAAAATAGCAAGCACTCCAACGGCCAGCTCGGGAGGTGCCCTGAACGAAATTGAAGGGGGTAGGGGCGACTTTAGTCGCTCCCTTCTGGTCCGGGGGAGGCTGAAGCCTCCCCTACCCAATCAAGACTAGGCGGATGTGCCTTTAGCCTCGAGCCTCTAGCCCGGGTGAGAGAAAGCTATTTTCTACGTACCCCGACGGACTCTTTCCAGAGGCCCTCCGGGCACCATTTCCCGAGGCGCGGCCATATCCGCGCAGCAACCAGCTAGACTGCCTTTGCTCTTAATGTAAACTGAAGCTGAAAGGCCCATTACGGCCGTCACTCAGATATTGTAAGCCATCAGGAACAATTATGGCGATAAAGTCCCATCTTTCACAGTAACTGTGTAGATGCACTCCTTTCTTTGAGCCTTAAGACACATCCCTAAGGATGGCTTTGTCTCGTACACTAGACCTAATGTCTCAAGCCAGTCAGTTATCTGTGCAAAGATCCCCCATTCAAGTTGATCAGCAACGCCCGCGTGAGTTGTATTTTCGTAGGCAAAGCAGTACTGCACATGTACTTGATATGCATTATTGCCAGCTTCGATCACACGATAATCAATCAGGTCAGATCCGAGAAAGATGATAAAGACCTCTTGTAACAAGAGATAATCGTACAGGGGCATCACTGGAGGCAACTGCAACGCACGAACAATACGCCGAGCTTCGACCTTACCGACTTGGTGGGCGCCGATTTGACTGATACGGTTCGTGACCTCCATGCCGAACTCTCTGGCAACTACCATGAACCACCGAGCATCGTGCGACATCCAGCATTTAATGAGAAGCGTCTCCCGCTCAGGAGGCGAGAGTCGACGCAGGAGTTCATTGGCCTGTTTCTTCAACTTCAGACTTTTGTTAAATGTATATCATCTTCAAAAATGTGCAAATTCTTTTTCGTAACGTACTCTTGAAACTTCTTGTTTTTCTTTTACTTGTATCAATATTTCATCATAGTTTTGTAATAAGAGATCCACAATTCTCTTATCTAAAAAATTTTTATTGGCTTGAACAATTAAAATGTTTTCGATTTCTTTTCTGTCCATACCTTTTCTGTATGGTCTGTCTTCGGCCAGTGCTGTGAATATATCAGCTACGGCCATAATCCTAGACCCAGTGCTTATTTTGTCAGCCGAGACGTGAAATGGATAACCAGATCCGTCAAGTCTTTCATGATGGAAGGCAGCCCATTCAGCGATTTGGTCAAGTCCTTCTATTGAATTTAAGACCATGTAAGTGAAATATGTATGCTGTTTTATGATGGCAAACTCTTCTTTTGTTAGCTTGTTTGATTTATTGAGGATAGAGTTGGGTACAATCAGTTTTCCCAAGTCATGAAGATTTCCTGCTATCTCCATTAAAGTTGTTTCAGCTTCCGTCAGCCCAAAGATTTTGGAAAGAATAACAGCACATGCTGCTACTCCAGTTGAATGGGTCGCAGTGAAAAAAGATCTGAAATCAATAATACGCCGAAAAAGAAAAGAAAGCGAATAAATATCTTCAATTTCAATTGCAACTGGGCGGAAAGGACCATAGTGTAAAAGCAAAGAATACAATCGCGGTGAGGTCAAATCCAACCAGAAGTCTTCGCGTTTAGATATCATTGCAAATAACTCTACTACATCTGGATGAATATCAGTCCTTGAAACGGAAGTGATTCTTGATGTAAGGTTCTCCACTTGGTGTAGGATATATTGGTCCCGTTTGATCAACCGCTCAAGCAGGTCAGCGAGGAAGATTATCTGTGATTCTAAAACGTTAGGAGAATCAAGGGGGGTTTCCCATTCTTTCCATGGCCTGTGGTGAAACCTGACAATTCTGGCAGCAGGTTTCAACAGCGGCGTTGATTCAAAAAGCGATTCTCCACGAACGCAATGGGTATCAAGATTTTTTTCTTCAAAATCGTGAAGTCTGATTTTGTCCTCTGGAGCCAACGCACCAATATCATGAAGTAAGGCCGCGATAAATATCTTTTCAACTGTTTCTTCAGAGAGTTTGGCGGCCTTGCAAATTTGCCACGCAACAAAAGCGGTCCTCAGTTGATGTGAGGCAATTGCTGGACTGGCAAGATCTATAGCGTCAGAAAGAGAAAGAATGAAATTAATCAGATTAACAGAAATTTCTTTTAACATCTTGGCACCTAGTATAGGTTTAGGTTAAAAAGAGAACTTGTATAGATACCCCCGGCTAAAGCCGGGGTCCTTAAAACCCTTTACAGCTTCATGCGAAGCTGACCTGAATCCTGGCGGCCTTGATACTCAAGGTATCGCTTTACCGTCTCTTCATCCACGCCTACGCTGCTGACGAAGTAGCCCGAGGACCATACAATATTCTCGTTCCAATACACCTTGGCCAGCCATGGGAACTTCCTGCACAATTGTGAAGCCGATTGGCTTTTCAGCTTTCCCATCACCGAAGATATGCTGTAATTCGGCGCAATGCACATCACCATGTGCACGTGATCCCTAAGCTACCCCAGGCATACTTCACAGCAGCTTCGACATCAGCTCTCGAATGTAACCACACACGCCAGGATTCAGGATCCGGCGGCGGTACTTAAACACCCACACCACATGGTAGCGCAGATAAGTAGATACTGTGAACTGTCTTGACATATCCCATCCCGGCAGTATACCGCCGCCGGGCTCATTCATCCACGGGTAAACCCGTGGTATCCTGTCTGTGACCGCATAAATGCCTCCTTTCCAGAAAAGCTTTCACATCTTCGGGCAGCCAAGTAAATTCCAGGCGGACCCTGAACCGAGAGTCTACGGACCCCGACGGCTCAACGGACACTACCTTGGCATACACTTCTGGGAGCCCACTGCCTTCCTCCTCAGCAATAAAGACCTTGAGATTTGAGCGCACCTCCATCTCCTGGTCGGTGGAAACCTCCACAGCAGACTCCACGTGGTGGGTGATTCGGCCAGCTATGGAGCTTTTCGATACTGTCTTCCCCTCCAAGGGAAAACATCTAACGGGGACTGGAGGCTCTAGCTTTGCGAATTCACCGGCCTCTTTCTTATACAGAAAGACCTGATATTCTCCTCCTATGCCGACCACATCGTACAAAGCTACGGGGTGCTCGATCCCCTTGAATTGGACCTCCATTGTTCTATGCACATGCACCAATGATTTCACCTTTTCGTAAGTCTGAGGACTGATCAGTACCTGGCCTCCGACTGTATAGGACTCCACCCGATAGGCAGTGTTGATCGGGCTCCCTATGGCACTGTACTTTGCCCGCTTCTTCGAACCAATATTGCCGACCACCACCTCACCGGTGTTGATGCCGATCCCCATATCCAGTTCGGGAAGATTGAGGCGTCTCTGCTCTTTGTTGATCTCTACCATGGCATTCTGCATTTCAATGGCGCACGCAACGGCTCGTTGCGGGTCGTCACCGCGGACGAAGGGGGCACCAAAAAAGGTGAGTATTCCGTCTCCTTCAATCTCGTTCACCGTTCCCTGATAACGTACAATGATTTCCACCATCCGCTCCAAGTATCTGTTGAGGATGTTTATGATCTCGTTGGGAGAAAGTCTCATGGAAAGAGCTGTAAAGCCCCGCAAATCGGATACAAGGAAGGTCACCTCACGAATCTCTCCACCCATCTCCAGCCCCCCGGGTCTCTCCAACAATTCCTCAACCACCTCGTTGCTCAGGTATCTCCCAAATGTCTCGCGAATAAAGTCGCGCTGGCGAAGGCTCTCTATCTTTTCCCTTTCCTCTTCGATATATCGATGGACCACGATGGAGACTAGGGCAAAAAAGATCATTAGAAGGGGGCGTACTATATGAAAGAGTGTGTTCCCGAAAAAGAAACCTGCACCCACCACACCCATGTAACAGGTGGCAATGGCGATGCTTCCTATGGAGAAATAAAGTGAAGAAAGGCGCAGGGAGAGGAGAAGGACAATAGCCATCAGGAGCAGTTCCACCCCCAGCATCTCACGGTCGGACAGCTCCCTGAGAAAGGATTCTGTCAGGATTCCATGTATGATGCTGGCATGGACACCACTGAGAGGGAAATTGGGATCGGTCGGTACTGGGCCCACATCGGTCGATCCTGTTGACACATCGGATATGACAACGATCTTTCCTCCCAGCTCCTCTGCCCACAGCTTCATCTCATCACGGTCATGAGAGGCCAACAAGATGTCGGCAAAATTATAGTGGTCCATTCTTTCCCACGGCCCGATATAATTGACGATCATATTGCCCTCTGCGTCAATGGGGATAACAATGTCATGGGGCTCATTCTCTCCGGGCTTTCGGGCGTCTTTAAGTGTAATATCTTTGCCAGGCCTGACCACAATCTTGTAAGCAGGGACACCGAGATAGTCGCAGGCAACCCGGAAAGGCAATAGGGGATAGAATCCCTCTTTGTAGCGCACGATCAGCGGAACCCGTCGAAGGACACCGTCACGGTCGAACTTGATACTCAAAGACCCCAGCCCGCGAGCCGCCGAAGCCAGTCGGGGAAAGGTTATCAGCGGTCTTAGCCCCACATAAAACATGCGGGTATCACCTTGCACATTTAAATCCCATTTTATTCCATCCAAGTAGAGGACCTCCTCAGGATGCTGCCACTTTCTTTGCACGAGCTGATCTTCCTTCCACAACTCAAATGCAAGACCGAAATAGACACTACCCGCATCCTCAACCGCCTCAATAAACGCCTGGTCATTCTCCTCGTCCAGCCGCGCGGCGAAAATGAAGTCGTAGACCTGGACAGACACACCCATAGAAGCAAGATTTCGAGTCACTTGTGCAAAATAGGATCTATTCAAATAAAGGGTCTTAAGCCTTCGGATGGTGCTGTTGTTGAGGTCTACATGCACGACGGTGCTATCATAGGCGGGGCGAAGCTTCGATGACAATGAGCGGAGCACAAAGAGCTGATCAATGACCTGACCGTTCCATATCTCAAAAACACCGGGCAGGAACCAGAAGCAGAGGTGAGCTGCAACAAACGAACAGAGGATCAGCAGAATCGTTGTTCGTAGTCTTTTCTTACTGGTGGTCAATGGTGAAGGTCCTGCTGTAGAAATCCGTTCCGGAGATCTCAACCGCAAGCTTTGCTACATCTGGCGGGCTCGGTTCCCCGGCCCCTTTGGTCCCTCGGACGTTTCCAATAGTGGTTACGGGCCTCTCGGCAAGCGTCTTGAATCTGCGGTGCTCCCATCGAAGCCTTCGGATCTCCGTGAGGATTTTCTTCACAATGGCTGGCTTTTTCCCACGGTCGGCAGTCTCATAGTTGTTGATAAGTGATTCCAATTGGCCAAGACGCTTTGCTGAGGCAAGCAGATAAAATATTTCTTGTCCAACATGTTCATCCAACTCAAACCACTGATCCCCTTGAGGGATGTAAAAATACCCTGACATAAAATCTTCCGAACCCAGCTGTTCGAATCGGTAAGGGAAAAGGACATACAGATCCCCCTGAGAGCTGTGATAGATTAGATACAAGAAACACTTCTCCTCGGGCTTGAGAAAAAACTTGATCTGGTCTCCTGTCTTCAGCGCCATATCCCGTGTAACGGGAATTAGCTCTGCCTCTGGCTGTCCTTTCTTAATGGCCCCAAAGGCCCACAAGAACCGAATGTTTTCCTCACCTTCATTCTGCTGTTGAGCATTGCCGGATCCGACAACGACAGTCAACCCAAATCCTAACACCAAAAATGTCGAGACCACTGCCGCCAGGCGTAACGTCTTCATCTCTTACTCCTTGGCTGGATATATAAATGCAAATCTCTGATCCACATCCACGTCTTGGTCCAGGAAATCAAAATGATGAGAGTCAATCTGAACGTCAAAACCTCCCCTAAGATAATACCTGCTGTGCAGACCGCCTTTACTGAACGCCCCGGCTTTGGTCTCCATCTTGAGTCTGCCAGCTTCTATATAAGTGTCTGTCAGCTTGAAATTCTCTATCTGGGCGTTGGTCCAGGTATACTAGGATTTTTCCCATATATCATCTCTCAATCTATCGAAGGAATCGTCGTAGTAGTAGGCAAGCTTATTCAAAGGAAGGCTTCCTTCAACAGACAGGTCGGATTCAGAGGGTACTATGGCGCAACCTTCCCGAAGTAGGACTAGAAAAGCTGATAATGAAAGAAAATAACATCATCTTCTTCTCTCAAATAGCATAGTAATCCATTCAAGCATCATTTGTGCAGATCTTCCTTTCCTTGTATCGCCAGACAATCTGTTCTCTGAAAAATGGCACTCGCATTGGAAAATAATGGATTTCTTGCATGAAACTGTCATCTCCTGCCTGGGCGGGACACTCTAGAGGCATAAAAAATAGCAGTCTAGAACTCCGGGCCTGGCCAAAAGGTGCCCTTTACTTTGAGAAGTTCAGGGCACCTCCAGGAAGCCGACTGTTTTCTACGTATGGCGTTCAAATCCGAGTCAGACGGGATTTGAAGACTCCATTATCATAGGAGGAAAAACCTGTCAACTCGAGTTTCGCACTCTTAATAGAGGCCGAAACTTGAATATCTTAATGAATCATTACGGATAGGGACCCGCCCTCCCTAAGAGGGCGGATCGACTTTTTGGGTTCAGAGGTAAGGTTTGCAGAGGATCTCGTGTATACGGATGTCGAAGAAGGTCTGCGCGTTGGTGGGCGAAAGCACCACCGCTGTGTCCGCCCCTCGGCCCGTTCCGGCCACTGCGACACACGGCTCCCCCACCCTTACCAGACCGGCGTCCGCCGCCATGAGCGCGATCTCCACGCAGACCTTGAAGCCCTGGCCCAGCGTCCTCAAGACGAAGGCGATGATCTCATCCAGTTGGTAGGTGTTCAGCTTGATCCGCACCGCACGGTTCACCCCTCCGAAGGCATGCATACAGGTGAGGATCCTTCCGCCGCCCGCCTCGATGGAGGCGCGGTTCTCCGGGGTCAGCTCCTGCTCATTGGGACCCTTAAACCCGGTGGAATGGGTGACCACGACCACATTTCTGTCTGTAAAGGTCTTTACGGCCTTGACCCCGGTCTCGCCCGTGGTTGTGGCCACGATAACGGTTCGGAGATCCAACTCTTGCGCCCTCTCCGCAGCCAACTGCAGGGTCCGATCCGTATTGGCCGGACCCGGCCGATCGAAGTAGACCGCACGGATCACTCGTTCGCTCATGAATCACCTCCATCAGCTGTCGGTTTTGCACATCCGCCGAAGGAGAAACCTCCGGCCCCTAAACCCCTCATAAGGAAGGGTCCCAAAGCCCTCGGATGGGCCCCCTCTTATCAGGCTCCGGGTCCTCGGGCTCACCCACCTTGGCCAGTTGTTGTGGATAGGATCGAAAAAGGGGAGCAGGAATCCGGACTTTCTCCCCTTCCAGGAGGAAACGCAACTGAAGGGCGTTGCAGACCGCTTGTCCGCGGAAATGGTTGTTAGTGATGAGATAGAACTCCCTGCAGGCGGATGCGATCCTCCTTGCCGCCTGTGCGATCTCATCGAGCTCCTCCATGGTGTATAGGTAGTCGTAGCGTCGATTGGCCTCCACCCCCTCCTGAAACCAGTTGGTACGGTTTCTTCCGTGAAGTCGGAGGTAGCCGATAGGGCCTGTCACCCGGACGGTCAGACGCATGGAGTAGGAGACGTCGGGCTGGTCTATGTTGCAAAAGCCCACCCCCAGCTCTTCGAGGAAATCATAGGTCTGAGGCCGGTCCCAGGAGCGATGCCGCACCTCCACGCAGAGAGGAAAGCCCGAAAAGGTCCTAGCCAGGTCCTCGAGCCATTTCCGGTTCTCCGAAGTATTATGAAAGGAATACGGAAATTGCATCAGGACCGCTCCCAAGTTTCCCTTCTCCATCAAAGGCTCGACGCCTCTCTTGAAGAGGGCGGCCTCGGCCTCCATGGGACTCTTCCGGTCGTGGGTGAAGAGACGCCACAGCTTCACAACGAATCGAAACCGTGGATTGTGCCCGACGCGCTCGGTCCATCTTCGTGCTGCACGGGGCTCGGGCGGCCGGTAAAAGGTGCTGTTGATCTCCACGGAGTCGAAGAAGAAAGTCAGATATTCCAGGGGATCGAATCCCCGTCCTCTTCTCGGGTAGACCACCCCTTCCCAATCCTCGTACAACCACCCCGCAGGCCCTACCCGAATCTTCATGCCTTCCCTCATACCGGCTCCATGGGCATGGGATCCCCCCGGCCGTCATTCATTAAGGAACCAGGGACACGATGCATCATTTTCGCATCGGATGGTCCGGAATCCAACCTTTATCGTCTATCTCATCCATATCGCGGATTTCGGTGGGTTTCGTCCCTGTCGCAGGGTTCGTTTCATCGCATCGGTCTGGACCTCCCTTCTTGTCATTGGAAGGAAGAGGCCTTGAGGGATGAAATCCCTCGATGTGACTCATAAAAAAGCCGAGCAGGATCGATCCTGCTCGGCAAGGAGAGCCCTACAGGCACCGATGAGGGAAACCCGGAGGTTAGAGGGACATGTGAAGAAACACCGGGGCCATTGCCGGGGCCTGGTATCTTTGCATATATGACGGATATCTCAGGATGGAACGGGCTAGGACTCAGCCCGACCTTTCCCCCTCTTTCTCCTTCTCCTTGCCCAACTCCTCGCCCAGCCTTCGGTCGATCTCCTCCATGCGGGCGTCGTGCTCGGCAAGCTCTTTGATCATCTCGTCGACGCCGAGCTCCTTGGCCAGGTCGTCCCTTCGCTGCTCTGAGAGCTTCTCATATACCGCATTGCCGAGCCGTGCCATGAGTCGGGTGATCTGGGTCTCAAGTCGGGCCTTCTCCCTTCGCAGACGCGTCACCTCGATACTCTCTCCCGCCTTCTCCGTGAGGTTGTGCACAGCCACCAAAGCCGCATCAAAACCAGCTTCCATTCCTCTCTGAATCCTCTCCCAAAGCTTCATCGCTGCACCTCCCCTCCAAGTTTTTGGAATATGGACACCTCGCGCAATATAGGGCCAGAAAGGACTCTAACCAGGCCCTCCTGAGCCCCCTTCTTACAGGGAAACAGCCTCGCCGCGAGACTCTTCTTCGGGATTCCGGTGGCTTACTACCAGCTTGCCGTCCTCCACGTCCACGGTGATGACGGCCCCATCCAATATGTCCCCCGCGATAAGGGCGCGGCCTATGCGGGTCTCCAGTTCGTGCTGCAGATACCGCTTGAGCGGCCGGGCCCCATAGACCGGATCATATCCCGCTCTTGCGATGAAGGTCTTGGCCTTATCCGATATCTCCAGGACGATTCGTCGGTCCTTGAGCCTCCTCATGAGGTCATCGGTCAGCAGATCCACGATCTTCTTGACCTCCTCCAGGGTCAATGGCTTGAACAAGACGATGTCGTCCACGCGGTTGAGAAATTCGGGACGAAAGTGGCGCCTCAGGGCCGCCATGACCCGTTCCCTGGCATCCTCCCGGATCTCACCTCGGTCGGTGATCCCCTCCAAGAGGAACTCAGATCCGATGTTGCTGGTCATGATGATGACCGTGTTCTTGAAGTCGACGGTACGCCCTTGAGCGTCGGTCAAACGACCGTCATCCAGGATCTGCAGGAGCACGTTGAAGACGTCGTGATGGGCCTTCTCGATCTCGTCGAAGAGTATCACGCTGTAGGGCTTTCGGCGGACGGCCTCGGTCAACTGTCCCCCTTCCTCGTAGCCCACATACCCGGGCGGGGCCCCGATGAGGCGGCTTACGGTGTGCTTCTCCATGTACTCGGTCATGTCGATGCGCACCATGTTCTCCTCTGAGTCGAAGAGGGCCTCGGCCAATGTCTTGGCGAGCTCGGTCTTCCCCACCCCCGTGGGACCGAGGAAGATGAAGGATCCGATGGGACGGCGAGGATCCTTGATCCCGGAGCGGGCCCGAATGACCGCATCGGCCACAAGCTTCACGGCCTCGTCTTGGCCCACGACCCGTCGATGCAGGACCTCATCCAGACGGAGAAGCTTTTCCCGTTCTCCCTCCATGAGTCTTGAGACAGGGATTCCCGTCCACCGGGAGACGATCTCGGCGATCTCCTCCTCGGTGACGACCTCCCGGATGAGGCGTCCTCCGTCGGCACCGGCACTCAGGCACTCCTCCTCGGCCTTGAGCTGCCTCTCCAGCTCTGGCAGGCGCCCGTGCTTCAGCTCGGCGGCCCGATTCAGGTCGTACTGTCGTTCGGCCTTCTCGATCTCCCTTCGCACCTGCTCGATCTCTTCACGGAGGGCCTGTAGCTTTTTAATGGCCTCTTTCTCGTTCTCCCATTGTGCCCGAAGGGCGTCTGCCTTGGAACGCAGCTCGGCCAGTTCCTTCCGGAGCGCCTCCAGGCGTTCCATGGAGGCCCTGTCCTTCTCCTTCTTCAGGGCCGCTTCCTCGATCTCCAACTGCATGAGACGCCGGGTGACCTCGTCGAGCTCCGTGGGCATGGAGTCGATCTCGGTCCGGATCATGGCGCAGGCCTCGTCCACCAAGTCGATGGCCTTGTCCGGGAGGAATCGATCCGTGATGTAGCGGTTGGAAAGGACCGCCGCGGCCACCAAGGCGCTGTCCTGGATCTTCACCCCGTGGTGGACCTCGAAGCGCTCTTTCAGGCCCCGCAAGATAGAGATGGTGTCCTCCACGCTGGGCGGATCCACCAAGACCGGCTGGAACCTACGCTCCAAGGCCGCGTCCTTCTCGATGTACTTGCGATATTCGTCCAGAGTGGTGGCCCCGATGCAGTGGAGTTCGCCCCGGGCCAACATGGGCTTGAGCATGTTTCCGGCATCCATGGATCCCTCAGCCCGTCCGGCCCCAACGATGGTATGGAGCTCGTCAATGAACAGCAGGATCCTTCCCTCTGACTCTTTGATCTCCTGGAGAACCGCCTTGAGGCGTTCCTCGAATTCCCCCCTGTACTTGGCTCCCGCCACCAGCGCCCCCATATCCAGGGCGAAGATGGTCTTGTCCTTGAGTCCCTCGGGCACATCCCCACGCACGATGCGATGGGCCAGCCCCTCCACGATGGCCGTTTTCCCCACCCCGGCCTCTCCGATGAGGACGGGATTGTTCTTGGTCTTCCGACTCAAGATCCGAATCACCCTCCGGATCTCCGAATCCCTTCCGATGATGGGGT